>Ga0164297_10003109_pt1 | contig 15721 bp, 13 predicted proteins | sample GEODES058metaG_FD_113539 | JGI IMG/M metagenome (GOLD analysis project Ga0164297, IMG submission 113539) | Dystrophic lake water microbial communities from Trout Bog Lake, Wisconsin, USA - GEODES058 metaG | ecosystem: Environmental > Aquatic > Freshwater > Lake | place: USA: Trout Bog Lake...
AAATGGGACTTGAACTAACTTAATTCCGGCTGCAAATTCAAACATCACAACAGATAAATGAATAGGACCAAAATTTCCAGAAGATGAGTAGTTAATCGTATTAGGTTTTTCCTTTGCAGCCTTGACCACATCAGCTAAAGTCTTCCATGGAGAGTTTGCATTTACCAACATCACCATTGGGTCATTCGAAATCATTGCAACAGGTACTAGTTGATCAACTTCATATAACGAGGTTTTGCCCTGAACCCGCTCTGCTTCAGGTGAAACCATAATGGAAGATAACCCCATCAAAATGTTATAGCCATCAGGCTTGGACTTTGCCACAAATGAATTACCAATCTGACCACCCACACCTGGTTTAAAGTTCACCACGACTGGTTGTTTTAAACTCTTTTGAAGGAGATCACTAAGCACTCTTGCATTAGCATCCGATGAACCGCCCGGTGGGTTAGGAACAATCATCGTAATTGGCCTATTCGGATATGGATCTTCAGCGAAAGAAAAAGCATTACTTAAAATTAAAAATAATGCGATAAGCCATTTGCAAAATTTCATGCTTGTCTCCAAATTGTTTTTTTATTAATAATTCATTTTATAGCCAATCATTCTTACTCGCTAGTGAAGAAATGGTGTAATGATTGGCTTTCCCAAATATGGGAAATATTGGTATTACTGTCAGCTATTTACTTAGTTTCCGGATCAATTTTCGCTTCTGTAACAATGCGATTGAACTTCTTCATCTCTGACTGAAAATATGCATTGAAATCCTCTGGTGTTCCACCTTTAGGATAAATTCCTTTAGCTTCTAATTTTGCTTTAATTTCAGGATCAGATATCGCAGCTTGGAAAGCTTTATTTAAACGATCAACAATTGGTCTAGGTGTGTTGGGTGGTAAAAATATACCAAACCATGTATCAATCTTAATTCCCGGAAAACCCATTTCACCAACTGTTGGAATATCTGGAGCATCTGGTAAACGATTTGGTGCTGCAATAGCTAAAGCATGTAAACGTCCAGATTTGATTTGTGGCAGAGCTAATGATGTTGTTTGGAAAGTCACTTGAGTTTGACCTGAAATTGCAGCTGTAACAGCCTCAGGTGATGACTTGTACGGAATATGAGAAAGATTTATTTTGGCTTCAATATTGAGGAGCTCTGTTGCTAAATGCCCCATACCACCTACTCCCCAAGAAGAATAATTATAAGTTCCTGGTGGCTTTGCCTTCACCATATCAACAAACTCTTTTAGATTACGAGCTTTGACATCTGTATTAGCTAATAAAATTAAATAAACATTACCCAAATAAATGACTGGTACAAACTTTCTAGGGTCATAATTTGTTTTACGTAAAAAAGGGTTTGCAGCAACAGATGCAGATGAAAAAATTAATGTATAACCATCCGGTTTTGCGTTAAAACCTAACTCTTCCCCCAGTACCCCATTCGCTCCAGATTTATTATCAACTACCATAGGTTGACCTAAATAATTGGAAACAAATGGCTGAATAGTTCTAGCAAAAACATCAGAAGTTCCGCCTGCCCCCATAGGAACGATCCATGTAATAGGTCGATTGGGATAATTAGCATCTTGCGCATATCCAGCAGTTACAAACAAAGCAGCCACTAGCCCCAAGCATTTGGTAAATCGTCTCATCTTAATCATCTCCAGCTTATTATTTTGTAAGCTTATTTAAACACAATTTAATAAATGTCGTCTTTGGCATCAATGGGCAACGCTACTGGTCGTTTCAATCTTGCTGACAAGTCAAAAGCCTTTGTCATCATCAAATTTTTATGCGCATCAGCAACAGTTGCAGCTGGGGTACTTAATCCAAGCGATACTCTATTTAACCAAGAATCAGTCTCTTCACGCATAGGCCCCCTTAATTCACCTAAAGCCATATCCCCAGGAGGATAACTACCCATGAAATCTACTCTTCTTGAGGCGTCAGGTGCATAACCTTCACCTTGGAATTTTGAAGTTGCAAGAACAATATCACGGTGTGTATCATCAATAGTCAGAACACCCTCAGTACCTACAATTCCAACATCTAAGCTATAAACCGCCCCAGGCCAAACAACTGGCAATGCCCAAGAAATCGTTGCTTGATAAATAGTCCCATCAGAAAAAGTTACAACTCCACTGGTTGCATCTATTCCTTTATATTCGGGTCCTAAAGCTTTATCAATGGCTCTTGCATAAACTTCAACTGGAGTCTTTCCTTGCATCATCCACATCACGATATCAAGTGCGTGCGTACCAGAAATCACCATAGGTGAAATACGTTCAGGATGAGTGGTGCGTTTGTAATTATCAATCGCTACTAAGCGATTCATAAAAGCTCTAGAAGTAACAAGTGTTACATCTCCTAACTGACCTGCAGTTACTTTTTCTTTTGCAGCTAACCATCGTCTTCTGAAGCGTTGAGTATATCCAACAACCGCATCAACACCAGCAGCTTCAATAGCGGCTAATACTTTAGCTGAATCAGCTAATTCTGTAGCAAGCGGCTTTTCAATCAATAAAGGATGGCCATGCTCAACTGCTTTAAGAATTGGATCGACATGCAAATGTTCATCCGTTGAAATAATGACTGCATTAACTTCAGGACGATTTAATAACTCTTCATAATTGTCCGTAACAAAATCAGCATTTAATTTTTCAGCGACTAACTTTGCACGCTCAGGATTTTTTTCTGCAATACCAATCCAACCAACCTGGGGATGACGTGCCGCAACTTCACCACGAAATAAACCAACTCTTCCTGCACCTACAATTGCTAGGCCTAGATTTTTTGCTTGTCGATCGCGCATGATTTATCCATTCACCGCACGAAGTTGCTCTTGATTAATTGGCAAATAAACTGGCTCTCCTGTCTCAGCAGAAATATCAGCAGCCATATAGACTTCCATCACTTGACGCGCTTGTTCACCAGTTACGAGTACTTCGCGATCTAAAGCTACTGCCTCAATAAAGTGAATAGTTTCATAAGCCATCGGTCCTGCATAAACGTGATCAACTTGCTCACCAGGCATTGTGGACATTGGCAACTGCATGCCATTTTTCATCGTATTTAAAACAACATCTTTATGACTATCGTCAACTAAAAGAGCACCCTCGCTACCAATGAACTCAATCCAAGTAGAGGAGAAATTAGGGTAGCCTGGAGGCAAACTCCATCCTCCACCAACAACAAAAGATAGACCATTATCCATGGTTACCATGATCCATTGTGTATCAGGTATATCTCCGCCAGTAGATTCACGCATAGCTCCATAATTAACTTGTGAATAAATCTTGACTGGTTTGGCTGGCTCTAAGCACCAAAATACAAAATCAAGATCATGCGTGGATTCCATCGCTGCGGGAGATAATTTAACGCGTCCACTAATTTTTTTACCCAAACTACGCGTAATGTGACGGCTTACCAAAATACTTACTGGCTTTCCAATGGTGCCATCTTGAATTGATTTTTTAACATATGCGTACTTTGGGTTAAATCTTTGTGAGTACCCAATGGTGAATTTAAGATTTTTTTGCTTTGCTAGAGAGATTAATTCATCTGCCTCTTCCAGCGCAATTGCAATTGGCTTTTCCAAAAACACATGCTTGCCAGCTAATAAAGCATCTCTTGCCATTGGAAAATGCGTTGTTTCCGGAGTTGCTGAAATCATCACAGCATCAATTTCATCAATCTTTAAAAGTTCTTTGTAATCTGTAGTAGCCATTGTTGGCTTAACTTTATCCGTCATTTCTTTGAGACGAATCTCATTTATTTCTGCTATATAGAGATTTTTAACGAGTGGGCTTTTAAAAGCTGTTTCTGTTCTAATACCACCGCACCATCCAGTACCAATAACTGCAACATTGATTTGCTTCATATTTGTCTCCTAATTGTGTTTAGTTTCTTGTTTTCCCTATTTTACATATCTTAATAAGGCTAAAACAGGTTTTTTGGGTACTTTTTTCTTGAATTATTAGCCTCAGGTATAACTTTGAGTACATTTTATCTATAGTATATTTTGTAAATCCAATACAAAAACAATGGAGACAGCAGATGTTGAACACAAAAAGAAGAGCTTTTTTTGAAAAAAGTATTTATAGTGCTGGCCTAGGACTGGTTTCTCTGCAAGCTTTTCCTGAGCTTGTTCTTGCTCAAGAAGCAAAAAAAGAACTGCCAGGTAAGGACGCCAGCAAAATTCTTGCGCAATATTCAAACCAACTTAAATTTGAAGATCTACCAAGTTATATTGTCAAAGAGGCAACTAGAGCCTTTGTCAATTTCACTGGGGTAACCATTGGAAGTTGTCATCACGAGGCTGTTGATATTGCAATTGCAACTTTGTCTCCACTATCAGCTTCGCATCAAGCGACTATTATGGGTAGAAAAGAACGCTTTGATGTTTTTAATGCGTCTTTTATCAATGGTATTGGAAGTCATGTTTTTGATTTTGATGATACCCATTTAGTAACCAATGTTCATCCAGCGGGACCAATCGCTTGTGCACTTCTAGCATTCTCTGAAATTTACCCTGTTTCTGGGAAAGAATTTCTGACATCACTTTATCTCGGTATTGAATTATCAATTCGCTTATCTAATTTTGTAGCACCTAGTCATGCTGACGTTGGTTGGCATGTTTCTGGAACACATCCAACAATTGGAGCTGCAGCAGCAGTAGGGCGTTTACTAAAGCTCACAGACCAGCAAATGATGTGGGCGTTAAGTTTGGCAGCGTCTCAGCCAACCGGTTTTCGTGAATCATTTGGATCCATGACAAAAAGCTTTAATCCTGGCAGAGCTGCTTCCAATGGTCTATTATCGGCCTTACTTGCAAAAAGAAACTTTACTAGCTCTAACCAAATGATTGAATCAAGAATCGGATGGGCCAAATCAGTCAGTCAGGCACAAAATTATGATGAACTGTTGGGAGATTTGGGAGTCCGTTTTGAAACAGCTAAAGACACGTACAAGCCCTTTCCTTGCGGTATTGTGATTCATCCAGCTTTGGATGCGGCTATAACGCTCAAAAATAAATATCAAATAGATCTTACACAAATCCAATCTATTACCTTCAAAGGTAATCCAATGGTTTTAGAATTAACCGGTAAGAAAACACCTAAAACTGGACTAGAAGGAAAGTTCAGTGTATTTCACTCAATAGCAATTGCCCTTCTAACAGGTAAAGCAAGCGAAAAGCAATACTCAGACCAAGCTGTTAATGATCCTAAAACCATCGCTCTTCGTGAAAAAATTAATGTCCTTGTAGATGAAAAAATACCTAAAAAATCTGGTGATCTCACCATCACTATGAATAATGGTCAAGTTCATCAACAATTTGTTGAGAGCGCGATCGGCGGAGTTGAGAACCCAATGACCGACGAACAATTAAACACTAAATTTTTAGAGTTAACAGATGGTGTCATTCCAATGTCTAAAAGTAAGATAATCTTAGATCAGTGTTGGAAAACTACTCAACTAAGCAGCATGGATAAGTTTGTAAAGTCTACTGCTTCTCGCTAAGTGTTGAAGGAGCTACGCCTCTCAGGCCTGCTCTTTGCACCATAGGATCGATCTTACCACTAGCCTTCATCGACTTAATCCAATCGTTTATTTTAGGAATGAGGGCTGACTTTTCTTTTGCTATACCAATAGAAATTAATTCATAGCCAATCACATCAGGTAACACTCTAGAGCCGGGAACAGAGTCTGACATTTCATACAAAATAGCTTTATTGCTTGAAAAAGCATCAATACGCCCTGCTTTAAGCATTGCAATTGCGCTTGTGGTTGAGGTAGTTGTCACAATGTGCGCTTTTTTAATAATTTTAGAGAGCTCTTGCTGTGATGTACTCCCCTCACTCACTCCAATTTTTTTGCCCTCCACATCGATATCAGAAATGATTTGTATACCTCTTTGAGATCCAACAAGGTATCCCTTTTCAATTTTCAAAACAGCTTCAGAAAATGCAAAATCTTTTGCTCTCTCAGCAGAAGCATTCGTAAAAACGACATCAACCCTACCTTGCTTTGCAGCGTTCAAAACATCGGCATTTTTTTCAAAAATAATCGGCGAATATGAATCATTGAAATACTCTGCTAACGATTTACCAATCTCAAAACCAACACCATTGGAATCCTCAAAAGTTTTACCAGGCAAAATTGATGTTGGAGATCCTTTATATAATCCCATGCGAAGCTTTGCATCAGAACTTATAGCAGGCAGTGGTTCATTTGCACATGCAACTAACAAACTAATTAACAAAGTAATGCAGATTGATCTAAAAAATTGCGTCATTCTAGGTTCTTTCTTTCAAAAATTATCTCTTATTATTCTAAGGATGTACTTCTTTCTAAATAGCCAATCCAATTACTATTAATAATACGCTCGCAGTAGGCAGGTGTTAAAGATTTACCTTCAAAAATACGAGTTGATAATACATTTTGAAACGCTCCCATCGCTTGGTTTCTGTCAACATTGCCTAAAGTATTTATTATTTTTGAAGTTTCTTGATTTACATTTAAATAGGCTGGGGATTTATAGAAAATAAAACAGCTTTTCATGGCTGCATTTAAAGCCCCTAGACGATACACATCGTAAATTTCCTCAGAGCTTTGTGCAAGAGTAGTTGAATTTTCAACTTGAGACTGAGCTATCACTGCCCGCCCAGTGAGCTGAATAATAAGTAACGAATTAATGATTAATTTTTTCATCATCTAGGAGTGAATTTTCACTCCTAGATTAAACGCTTGACCAATCAATTTTGCAATACTTTTATTTCAGTAACAAAAGATTCATGCGGCGGACAAAAGATGCTGGATCAGCGACGTGTCCACCTTCTGCCAAAAGCGCTTGATCAAAAATGAGATGTGTCCAATCATCAAAATGTGCTTCATTAAGCTCAAGTTTTTGAACTATTGGATGATGTGGATTAATCTCCAAAATAGGCTTGGTTTCTGGAGCGGCTTGTCCAGCAGCTTTTAACATACGCATTAAATTACCAGATAGCTCATTTTCATCAGCAACTAGGCAGGACGGTGAATCCGTTAAGCGGAATGTTACTCGAACATCTTTCGCCTTATCACCCAAGGTGACCTTCATTTTCTCGATCAAATCAGCGAATTGCTTTTCAACTTGCTGTTGCTCTTCTTTTTCTTTTTCATCTTCCAATGAGCCCAAATCAAGACCACCCTTGGCAACAGACACGAGTGGTTTTTCATTAAATTCTGAAAGGAAAGATAACATCCACTCATCAACTCGGTCAGTTAATAACAAGACCTCAATTCCTTTTTTCTTGAAAATTTCAAGATGTGGACTATTTTTTGCTGCAAGGTAAGTTTCGGCTGTGACGTAATATATTTTGTCCTGACCTTCCTTCATACGCCCCACATATTCCGCAAGTGAAACATTTTGGATATCAGAATCATTGTGAGTACTTGCAAATCTTAAGAGTTTAGATAAACGCTCCATGTTGGCTGAATCTTCACCAACACCTTCTTTAAGTACTTGACCAAACTCATTCCAAAAGATCTGATAATCTGCGCGTTTGGCCTCGTCTTCATGATTAGCAAGTTCCTCCAACATTGAAATGACTCGCTTAGTAGAACTCTCTCGAATAAACTTTACATCGCGAGACTCTTGTAAGATTTCTCTTGAAACATTAAGAGGTAAATCTGCAGAATCTATCACGCCTGAAACAAACCTTAGATAGGTTGGTATCAATTGTTCAGAGTCTTCCATAATGAAAACTCTCTTAACGTATAACTTGATACCACTACGCTTTGTACGATCCCATAAATCAAATGGTGCCTTTTTAGGCAAGAAGAGTAATTGGGTAAATTCACTTCTGCCTTCCACTCGATTGTGAGAGTAGATTAATGGATCATCCATATCCCTTGAAATACTTTTGTAAAACTCGTGGTATTGCTCTGGAGTGATATCAGATTTATTTCTTGTCCACAACGCACTGGCTTCATTAATATTCTCTAGTTCTGAAGTGGTTTCCATTTCTTTTTTATCACCATTCCATTCCTCTTTAAACATTTGAATTGGAATAGAAATATGGTCAGAATATTTTTGAATGACAGATTTGAGTTTCCATGAGGATAAAAACTCATCCTCTCCCTCTTTTAAGTGCAATATGATGTTAGTTCCCCTATCGGCTTTATCAATTGCTTCAATAGTGAAATCTCCGGCTCCAGCTGATTCCCAACGAACTCCAGAAGAAGGTTCTTGACCAGCACGTCTAGTTTCAACAGTAATTTTGTCAGCTACGATGAACCCAGAGTAAAAACCAACCCCGAATTGACCAATGAGGGAAGCATCTTTTTGCTGATCCCCCGAGAGTTTAGAAAAGAATTCTTTGGTTCCAGATCTTGCAATGGTTCCTAAATTTGAAATTACCTCGTCTCGGCTCATACCAATACCGTTATCAGAAATGCTGATAGTTCTTGCCGATTTATCGAAACTAACCTTTATTTTTAGTTCTGAATCACCCTCATATAAACTCGGCTGATTGATAGCTTCAAATCTTAATTTATCAGAAGCATCAGATGCATTAGAAATTAATTCTCTCAAAAATATCTCTTTGTTGGAATATAAAGAGTGAATCATCAAATGCAGTAATTGTTTAATTTCTGCTTGAAAATCAAGGGTTTGCTTTTCTGCCGTCGTCATTTTTTTCCTCTGAATATCATTGAAAAGTGTTAATTTATGATTAATGCCCTATACCTATGGGTTAGAGGCCAAATTTCAAGAGCTATCCTAGAAAATTTATTCTGACTAATGGGTGATGTTGAGGTATTGGTTTAAACTCAATTTATTACAGTTAAAGGATTCATCTAAAGTCCTAATACATAACGGAGATAAATATGCATGTTGTGATTGCTGACGACTACCAAAATTGCGTAAAAGACCTGCAATGTTTCTCTATTCTGAAAGATCATCAAACTACCCTTTACGTAAAGCCCACTAAAGTTAAATCTGAGTTAATTGAACGCTTCAAAGATGCTGATGTTATCGTGGTTGTTAGAGAAAGAGTCACTATCGATGAGGAACTTCTAAAAGCTCTTCCAAAACTAAAATTAGTTGCTCTTGTTGGCAGAAATAGCAAATATATCGACTATGAAGCTTGTACCAAATATGGTGTTGCAGTTACTCACGGTGTTGCTGCATCTCATCAAGCTCCTGCAGAATGCACCCTTGCACTCATGCTTGCAGCTAGAAGAAATATTGTTCTAGAAGCTGCCCGCATGAAAGCTGGTCTTTTCCCAATAACTCTTTCACATCGACTTCAAGGGTCTACTTTAGGAATTTACGGCTTGGGAGAAATCGGAGAAATCGTGGCTAAAGCAGCTCAAGCCATTGGGATGAATATTCTAATTTGGGGGAGAGATGGCTCAAAAAACAAAGCTCTTTCACTAGGTTATGGATTTGCTAACTCTAGAGAAGAGTTTTTTACAACATCAGATGTCATTAGCCTTCATCTTAGATATAACAAAGATACTTTTGGAATTGTTCAATTCGAGGATTTGATGATGATGAAATCCAATTCACTTTTAGTTAATACCGCAAGAGCTGAACTCATTGAAAGTGGTGCACTAGAAAAAGCTCTTTTGCAAGGTAAACCTGGTTATGCTGCAGTTGATGTTTACGAAAATGAACCCGTTCTAAATGGTGATCATCCATTGTTAAAAATGGATAACGTCATATGTTTACCTCATTTAGGTTGGGCTGATCATGCAACTTTTGAATTATATTTTGGTGAAGCATTTGAGCAAGTTGATCGTTTTGTTAAGGGTTTAGAACTTCGTCTAATCAATAAGGATGTTGTTCTAAAAAAATAATCGTATTTGTAAATAGCTTGACTCTCGAGAAAAAGATATGTGCCTCCTACAGAAAAATATCGTTTCAATCTCTTTCATCCTACTTAGTTTATTCTTCGCTAGTACAACGCATGCTCAGTCTTATCCTAACCACACAGTAAAAATTATCGTAGCTCAAGCACCAGGAGCTTCACCAGACGTAGTTGCTCGAACACTTGCCAATAAGTTATCAGAAGTTTGGAAAACTTCTGTTGTTGTAGAAAATAAACCCGGGGCAAATGGTAATTTAGGCATGGACATCGTTGCTAAGTCTGCTCCAGATGGATATACCTTAGGATTGGTAGTTCCAAGTGTCATGGTTATCAATCCATATGTTTATAAGAATATGCCGTTTAAACCCCTCGAAGATTTGGCACCAATTAGCCAAATTTCTTCTATCATTTTTTCCTTAGTTAGCAACCCTCAGAGACCATACCAATCAGTAGATGAACTTATCGCCTATGCCAAAAAACATCCAGGTGAAATAAACTACAGTTCTGCTGGCGTTGGTAATTTACAGCATTTGGCTGCTGAACTTTTTTCTATAAAAGATGGCATTAAAATGAATCACATACCAAACAAAGGCGACTCTGCGGCCTTGGTCGATGTTATGGGTGGTCAAACAGATTTGATGTTTGTGCCACTTGCCTCGGCCATTAATCAAATCAGAGCAGGCAAACTTCAATTGCTCGCTATACCCAGTAAAAAAAGGTTAAGCCAATTTCCTAATGTCCCAACTATGATGGAACTTGGTCAACCTGATATATTGATTGAGGGCTGGACAGGATTAGTTGCACCAGCTGGTACACCCGAAAACATTTTGGAAGACATCCAAAAAACTGTCAGACAAATAGTCTTGGAAGGTAATACAAAAAACTCAATTGAGTCTCAAGGATTTGAAGTTGTTGGATCTAGCCCTAAAGAATTTAAGCAATTTCTTAGACAAGAATCCAACAAATGGGGTAATGTTATACAAAAATCAGCAATCAATTTAAGTAATTAATTTCACAAGGAATGCTCATATGAAATTTCGTTTTCTAACTGTTTTATTGATATCTCTTTTTACCAATCAAGTTTTTGCTGATGACTATCCGAATAAACCTATTCAATTATTAGTTCCATTTGCGCCAGGTGGAACAACAGATATCGTTGCTCGCGTGGTATCAGAACCTTTAACAAAAATTCTTGGCCAGCCTGTATTAGTTGTCAATCGACCAGGTGGTGGTGGAGTCGTTGGTGCAAACGAAGTCGCTAGAGCAAATCCTGATGGCTATACCCTTGGTATTGGTACAGTTTCAACTACAGCAGCAAATCCTGCAATTAACCCGAAGACTCCGTACAACCCAATAACAGACTTTAGTCCAATTACAAATATTGCTGCTACACCAAATATTATTGCTGTCCACCCATCTTTCCCTGCAAAAGATTACAAAGGCTTCGTTGCTGAACTTAAGAAAAATCCAACAAAATACTCTTACGCATCTTCAGGTACAGGTGGAATTGGACATCTACAAATGGAGCTATTTAAAAGTATTGCAAAAGTTTCCATTACCCATATCCCATATAAAGGTGCCGGACCTGCTTTAAACGATGTTGTGGCTGGTCAAGTACCAGTGATATTTGACAATATGCCATCCGCATTACCATTTGTTTTAGATAATCGTTTAGTACCAATTGTTGTAGCTGCTCCTAATAGAATTAGCGCTCTTCCTAATACGCCTACGTTCCATGAAGTAGGTGCCGATCCTGTAAATAGAATGGCCTATTATGGAATTGTTGGTCCTAAAGGACTATCAAAAGATATTGTGAACAAAATTAATGCTGCTTTAAAACAAGCAGTTGAAATTGCTGCTGTTAAAAAACGGATCGAAGACACTGGTTCCATTGTGATTGCAAATTCACCAGAGGAGTTCGCGGCACAAATAAAAGCTGAATTAGAAACTTATCAAAAAGTAGTGAAAGATCAGAAGCTTTCTCTTGATAGCAATTAAAAAGTAGGTCAAGTTGAACTTGACCTACTTTTACTGTCATTTATTTTTTAAATCCTAGTATTCCAGTTGCTAGAGATCTGCTATCTCTAAGCGTCCATCTACCAGCCAAAACTGTGAAATAAAATTCAGTAAGGTGGCGATTGAAAGTATCTGGATCTTCAATGTTGTTAGTGTGACCTGCTTTTGAGAAAACGACTAATCCAGCACTAGGAATCATACGCTTCATTAAAAGCGCTGGCTCTAAACATGGGTCATCTTCATCCCCAGTAATAATAAGCGTTGGAACAGTGATTGTTTTCATACCATCAACTAGTTCCCATAAAGATGGGCGCATTTTTTGGACACCACGTAATGTATTAGCTGAACCAATTGCAGGATGCTCTGCCATCTGAGCGGCAAATTCTGCAAAGCCTCTTGGATCTTTGTTCTGATATTGAACTCTTGTTGGTCCAATGGTGTATTTTTTAGCGCCTTCTATAGGACCTACATCGTCAAACAGTTGTGCTGCAGCTTCAACTTCAGCTTGGAAACTTTCTTTCTTAGCAGGCTCTGCACCATAACCACAACCAGCAATAACTAAAGAATGTACTCGATCTGAATAAGAAATCCCCATGTGAAGAGATGCAAATCCACCCATAGATAATCCACAAATATGTGCCTTATCAACACCTAAATGATCCATGATTGAAATGATATCTTTAACTGCACGTTCTTGAGAATAGTGCTTTGGATCTTCAGGAACATCAGAGGGTAAATATCCTCTTGCTGAATAAGTTACGCATCTAAAATACCTAGCGAAATATCGCATTTGATATTCCCAACTACGATAGTCTCCAGCAAACTCATGAACAAATATGAGTGTTTGTCCAGAACCAACTTCTTCGTAATATAAATTTACTCCATCATCAGCTTTTGCGTACGGCATCTTAATCTCCCTATTTAAACAACTTTTTCATTAACAAATTCTAAAATCTCTTCTTTTGAATAACCCAATTCATTAAGTAAACTTTCAGTATGCTCCCCTAATTCTGGTGTAGCAGTTTTAACCTCAGCTGGGGTTCTATTTAACTTCAAAGCCTGATTTACTAATTTCAAATTACCTAATTTTGGATGCTCAACTTCAGCCACCATATTTTGCGAAATAACCTGTGGATCGCTAAATACTTCAGACATATCGTATATAGGGCCAGTAGGAACACCAACATCATTCAGCAGTTGTACCCAATATGCTTTTTCCTTCGTCTTAAAAATTTGAATCAAAATATTATTCAAATCATCTCTGTGTTTCACACGAAGTGGCTCAGTAATAAATCGCGGATCTTCTTTTAATTCTGGCTTGCCAACAGCATCACATAGATTGAGCCACATTACTTGTCCTGTAGCCGCTACATTTATGTAACCATCTGTACATTCATAGCATGATGTTGGCATACTCGTTGGATGGTCATTCCCAACTTGTGTTGGTATCTCACCCTTTTGAAGATATTTAGCCGCCTGAAAATCCATCATGGCTACACCAGCTTGAATTAAAGAGCTTTGTACCCACTGTCCTTGACCGGAAACTTCTCTCTCTAATAATGCAGTTAACATGCCACACGCTGCAATATAACCAGCGGTGATATCTGTTATTGCAACTCCTGCTCTCATTGGTCCGCCTCCTGGCTTACCTGTAACGGACATAATGCCACTCATACCTTGAGAAATCTGATCAAACATGGGTCTTGCTACATAAGGTCCATCCTGACCAAATCCAGAGATAGATGCCAAAATAATTCTGGGATTAATCGCCTTTAAAGTTTCGTAATCAATCCCTAATCTAAATTTGACATCAGGCCTAAAATTTTCAACAACGATGTCTGCAGTCTTAACAAGTCGATAGAATATTTGTTTAGCTTTAGGGTTTTTCAAATCTAGAGTTATTGATCGAGAATTACGATGTAAGTTTTGCATATCAAAACTATGACGATCACCACTCAATTGATTTCTCTCACCACCAGATGCAGGTTGCTCAACTTTAATCACGTCTGCGCCAAAATCAGCAAATTGCTTCGTGGAAGTAGGACCAGCTCTAGCCCTAGTTAAATCTAATATCCGGAATCTTGATAATGCGCTCATAACTCTCCTTCATAGTGCTTCATAAAATCTGCAAATGCTAATTGTTGATTAAACTCGGGTAGGAATCCAAAATCTTTTTGTATACGTTCAGTTCTCATAGGAGATCTTAACAGTGGTCCCACAAGACCCACATTACAAAGTGTTTTATCAGAACATATTTCATAAGAAAAATTTGGAAAATGCGTCTTTAATGAATCCAGCCATTGTTTTAATGACCATACTTGTCCACTAGATAATTGATATAAAACCTCTGGTGAACTTCCTTTTTCCAGGATTTTAGCTAGACCTTGAACTACATCTTTTGAATATATGTAATCAGTACCAATTTGATCGTAGACAATTGCATGTTTGCCTTCTTTAGCAAACCAATAGAGCTGTAATGGCAAACTAAGCGTATCTCTGACTCCTGTGTCATATTCCCATTGTCCATAGACCAGGCCTAAACGAACCACCGTCAGGTTTAAATTTCGAGTTTTACGATAACGCAAACCCGTTCTCTCAGCAGCCAACTTACTAATGCCATAAATAGTCTCAGGTAAAACTGGGCTATTTAATTCATCGATTGTTGAATCATGTAATCCTAAGTGTCCAAAAATCGACCCTGAACTAAGTTGTATTACTTGATCTATCTTGTTACGAAGAGCACATTCGAATACCTCAACAGCCCCCAACAAATTAACCTCAAAGATTTTTCTTGTGTCGACAATTTCTCGAGGCAATTCAGCGGTAATGGCTGCTGCATTTACTATTTTTTTTACCTCAAATCGGCGACAAATCTCATTCAAATCATGACTATTTCGGACATCGCCTTGAATCCAATTAAAGTCGGGAATGCGCTTTTGTAAAGTTTGTAAAACACTACTGTTAGTAGGTCTATCAGACATTAATATGCAGGGGGTTTTTAGACACGAAAAATGCTCCACAAGGTTTAACCCTATGAAACCATTGCCTCCAGTAACCAACAAAGTCATTTATATTATCTTTATTATGTAATCTATCAAAATCAAAAATAATGCTTGTCTACAAATATTAAATCAAATAAAGTAGTCATTAGATTAATTGTAATTACAAAACGTAAATTTGGAGATGTTATGCAGAAGAATTTAAAAAGTTTGTGTAGGTTATTACCCTTCATTGCTGTTGGATTGATGGGTTTTACTCAAGTTGCTCAATCACAAGAAAAAGTAATTCGTATTGGGCTTTTGTATCCAATTTCTGGTCCTGGCTCATATTTCGGCGTAATGGGTCGCGAAGGTACTGACTTAGCAATTGAACAACTTAATAAGACTGGTGTTAACGGCTACAAGTTTGTAGTTGATTATCAAGATTCTCAATGTTCACCTCTTGCGGCTACCAATGTGGTTAAAAAGACTTTAGAAAACTTCAAACCACACATTGTTGTTGGTGAAGAATGTTCTGATGCAACCCTTGCTGTTGCTCCAATCCTTGAAGAAGCTAAAGTACCCCTTTTAAATGCTGGTTCTGCAACAATGAAGTTAACCGGATCTGGCTACAAATATGCTTTCAGAATTTTCCCAAATGCACGTCAGCAAACAGATAGTTTTGCGGTAAATGCAATCCGTAAAATGAATGCTAAAACTGCTGTTCTACTCTATGAGAAAACAAATGCTGGTATCGATATTTCTGACTCATTCGAGAAAACATTCACTTTATTAGGTGGCAAAGTTGTTTCAAGAATCGATTTTGGTAGAGATGTTAATGACTTTACTTCGATTGCTACTCGTATCGCA
>Ga0164297_10003110_pt1 | contig 15719 bp, 12 predicted proteins | sample GEODES058metaG_FD_113539 | JGI IMG/M metagenome (GOLD analysis project Ga0164297, IMG submission 113539) | Dystrophic lake water microbial communities from Trout Bog Lake, Wisconsin, USA - GEODES058 metaG | ecosystem: Environmental > Aquatic > Freshwater > Lake | place: USA: Trout Bog Lake...
GAACCCGCAAACCCCCAGCCAACTGCTCAGCACGCTGGCGTGGCTTCAAATGGCTGTAGTGCTTTTCAATCATCAGAATGGATGTGCCCATCTGCTTGGCCAGCGTGTGGATATCCACATGCGCATGGATCAGGCTCATGGTGGCGTAGGTGTGGCGCAGGGAATACAGCGTGCGGTTCTGCTCGGTCCTGCGATCCACCAGCAAGCCCGCGTCTGTAAGCAACACCTCGAATGTCTGATGGAGATTGGCGCTCTGGGTACCATCGGGCAAGCGGAACACAAACTCGTCGCGTCCAGCTGCAAGCAACTCATCCCAGGTCAAATGCTTGAGATCAAGCGCACGTGCATGGATGCGTTTGAGATAGGTGACACAGTTGTGTCGGGCGATGAGTTCGCGTCCACCCGTCTTGCCATCCACCCACATCACCAGATAGCGCCGATCGGCATCCACAAACTCGCTCACATGCTTCCACTTCAAGCCCTGGCTCTCGGTGCCATGCCGCATGCCAGTGTTTGCCAGGATCAACACGTAGTCGCGCAGCAACATGCGCATATCGCGGCTCTTGCCTGATTTGCCCAGCTTCACCCAGCCACGCATGAAGCGATACAGCTGGCGATACTCTGCCAAGGTGAAATCGGGTCTGCGGTCGCTGTCGCGGGGTTTGTTCTGCAACACAGGCAACTGGCTTTTGTTCATGTAGCCGAGTTCAAGTGCCACATCGAACACACGGCTGAGTGCTGCGTTGTGGGTGTTGATGGTGCTGGCACGCGGCTCATGCCGCATCTGCTCGGTGCGCCACACGGCAAACTTGCGCAGCAACGCAGCGTCCACACTGGCAACGCTGTGATTGCCCAGATAGGGCACTAGGTAGTTGTTCAAGGCGCCGATGTAGTGGGTGTAGACCGTCTTGCCTTCGCCAGCTGCCAGTGCGGTGTTCATGCGAGCAATGGCAGTGGCAGCCACACTGGCAAAGCGCTTGGTCACAACTGGCATGCCATGCCGTTGTTTGAAGCGAGCTTCCAACACAATGTCTTCTGCCGCACGTTTGGCGTCTGCCAGCAGCATCTGCTTTGTCGTGGTGCGCAGCCATTTGCCGTGAGCTTTGTATCTCACCTGCCATGCTGCGCTGCGCGTGCGCCGAAACAGCACCGCAACGCCATCCATGATCTTGATGGTGTCTGGATTTAATCGGGGCATGTCACAGCAGGGTGCATCATGCTGTCACGGTAGTGTCTGGCAGCATGGTGCGCAATCGAAAGCCGATGCGATCGGTGGTGTTATATGCCAGAAATAACACGACATTTTATCTCAGAACCATGTGAACCAGTCTGCGCAAATGCCATGCCAAAGAGCACAAAACCGCACACCAACCAGCGCAGAAGTGCGCAACGCAGTTCCGCTGTATATTGCAACGGAGCCATCGTTTTAAATCTTTGAAAAAACTGGAGAAAATGGTAGCGGTGGGCGGATTTGAACCACCGACCAAGGGATTATGATTCCCCTGCTCTACCGCTGAGCTACACCGCCATACCATCTTCGCGGCATCCGGATACGCTGGCTGCCGAGGCGGGCGAGATACCCTTACTGCGGGCCTGCCGTCAAGTCGCTGTTGTGCGGGCCGGTCGGGCCGGGGGACGGATGAAGCCGCCGCCGAGGACGCGTTCGCCGTCGTAGAAAACGCAGGCCTGGCCTGGGGCGGGCAGGGCCGGGGCATCCAGCCGCACTTCGGCGCCGTCTTCGGTGGGGATGATCTCGGCGGCATGCGGCGTTTCGCGCGCGCGCAATTTAACCGTGCAACGCAGCCTTGCAGGCGGCACCAGCCAGTTTACGTCGCGCAGGCGCACCTGGGTGGTGCCGCCTTCCGGCGCGCCGACCACCACGCGCCGGGTGGCCGGGTCTAGCGAGACCACCACGCGGCGCGCGCCGCCGTCCTGGGCGGCATTGCCGAGCCGCTTGGCCTGGCCGATGGTGTAGCGGGCAATGCCGTCGTGGTGGCCGACGACGCTGCCATCCTCGCGCACGATTTCGCCGGGGGTGAGGGCGTCCGGACGCAATTTGCCCACGGCTTCGGCATAGCTGCCGGTTGGCACGAAGCAGATATCCTGGCTGTCTGGCTTATCGGCGACGGCGATGCCCAGGCGCAGGGCTTCGGCACGCACGGCGTTTTTGTCTGGCATGGCGCCGAGCGGGAACATGGATTGGGCCAGCTGATCGCGGGTGGTGGCGAACAGGAACCAGCTTTGGTCGCGCGCGGGGTCCGCGGCGCGGTGGAGTTCCGGGCCGTTTGGGCCGTCTAGTCGCTGGACGTAATGGCCGGTTGCCAGGCGGTCGGCGCCGAGATCGCGGGCGAGGCCGAGCAGGTCGTGGAACTTCACCGTCTGGTTGCAGCGCACGCAGGGCACCGGGGTTTCGCCGGCGGCGTAGCTATCGGCGAAATCGGCCATGACGGCGTCGCGAAAGCGTGCTTCGGCGTCGATCACGTAATGCGGGATACCGAGATGGTCGGCGACGCGTTTGGCGTCGTGGATATCCTGCCCGGCGCAGCAGGCGCCTTTGCGGCCGACGGCGGCGCCGTGGTCATAGAGCTGCAAGGTGACGCCGATCACCTCATGCCCGGCTTCGGCCAGCAGCCCGGCGACGGTGCTGCTGTCCACGCCGCCGGACATCGCGACGACGATCCGCATGGCGCTATCCCGCCTGCACGTTGCGGGTGCCGGCGGGCAGGCGGACGACCAGCCCGTCCAGCGCGTCCGACATCACGATCTGGCAGCCCAGGCGGGAGGTTTTTTCCAGCCCGAATGCCAGGTCGAGCATGTCCTCCTCATCCTCGGTCGGGTTTTCGAGCCCGGCGAACCAGGCCGGGTCTACGATCACGTGGCAGGTGGAGCAGGCGAGCGAGCCTTCGCAGGCGCCTTCGATGTCCACATTATGCTTGTGGGCGATCTCCAGCACGGACAGGCCGTTCGGGGCATCAACCTCGCGGCGCGTACCGTCGCGTTCGATGAAGGTCATTTTGGGCATGGATGGGTCAGGCCTCGGTCAAAGTGGCGTAGGCCGCGGCAAAGAGCGCACACGCGGCGTCGATCTCCGCGGCGGAGGTAAAGCGTCCGATCCCGACGCGCAAGGTCCGGCCCGCCGTCTCATCGCTGAGCCCCAGCGCACGCAACACATAGGATGGCTCCACCGCCGCCGATGAGCAGGCGGACCCGGTGGACACGCATAGCTCCGGCATCACCCGCATCAGCCCGGCGGCGGTGCCGGCGGGGAAGGTGAGGTTGAGGTTGCCGGGGATGCGATGGTCCCAATTGCCGTTGATGATGAGGCCGGGAATGGCGGCGCGCAGGCCGGACAGCAGGCGGTCGCGCAGGGTGGCGATCCGCGCCGCATCGGCCGCCATGTCCTGCCCGGCCAGCCGGCAGGCTTCCCCCAGGGCGATGACCAGCGGCGCCGGCAGGGTGCCGGAGCGCAGCCCGCGCTCCTGCCCGCCGCCGGAGAACAGCGGTGCGAGGCGGACGCGGGGGCGGCGGCGGACATAGAGCGCGCCGACGCCTTTCGGGCCGTAGAGTTTGTGGCCGCTGATCGACAGCAGATCCAACCGCATCGCGGCCACATCGAGCGGGATTTTGCCGGTCGCCTGCGCTGCATCGGTGTGGAATAGTGCCCCGGCGGCGTGGGCCAGCGCGGCGAGGCCGGCGATATCCTGGATCACCCCGGTTTCGTTGTTCACCGCCATCACACTGACCAGCAGGGTTGGGGTCGCGAGCGCGGCGCGCAGCACCTCCGGGTCCAGGATGCCATCCGGGCGCACCGGCAGCACCACCGGCTCAAAACCGTCCTCGGCGAGATCGGCGACCGATTCCAGCACGCATTTATGCTCAGTGGCCAGCGTGATGATCCGTTTGCGCGGATCGCCGGCGCGGGCGGCGAAGCGGGCGGCACCTTTGATGGCGATGTTGTTGCTTTCCGTGGCGCCTGAGGTGAACACGATCTCCCGGATATCGGCGCCGATCAGGGCGGCGATTTCCGCGCGCGCGGCTTCCACCGCCGCCTCAGCAGCCTGACCCATCACGTGCTCGGCGCTGTGCGGGTTGCCGTACTGCTCGGTGAACCAGGGCAGCATTTTGGCCAGCACGCGCGGATCGCAGGCGGTGGTGGCCTGGTTATCCAGATAAATCGGCCGGTTCGGGCGCGCCGTCATGCCGCTGCCCCGCGCCGCAGCCGGGCCGCCATGGCGCAATAGGCGGCGATGGTGTGGGCGATGTCGTCCTCCGTCACGTTCCAGGGCAGGGAAATGCGGATCGCCTCGCCGGCCAGCGCGCCGAGGCCCATCGCCGCCAGAACGTGGCTGCGGCCGACCTTGCCGGACGAGCAGGCCGCCCCGGCGGAAACCTGCACGCCGGCCATATCGAGGGCGATGACCTGGGTTTCCGCCCGCACGCCGGGCAGGCCGAGGCAGAGTGTGTTGCCCAACCGGGGGGCGGCGGCGCCAATCTCGACCGCGCCGCACGCGGTGGCGGCAGCGGCAATGCGGTCGCGCAGCGGTGCGAGATCGCGCGGTGCGCAGGCTTGCACCGCCGCGGCAAAGCCGGCGATGGCGGGGAGCGCCGGGGTGCCGCCGCGCCGCCCACGCTCCTGCCCACCACCGGGCAACTGGGCCCGCAGCGCGACATCCGGCGCCAGCAGCAAGGCGCCGGCGCCCATTGGCCCGCCGAGTTTATGCGCGGACAGTGCCAGGCTGGTGGCGCCGAGCACGGCCAGATCGACCGCCATCCGCCCGGCGGCCTGAATGGCGTCCACATGCAGCAGCGCGCCGTGCGCGCGGCATAATTCCGCCACGGCGGTGATCGGGTGCAGCACCCCGGTCTCGTTATTAGCCAGCATCAGGCAGACCAGGGCCGGGCCTTCGGCCAGCCGCGCGGCCAGTGCATCGAGATCGACGACGCCGTTGCCATCCACCGGCAGCGGCGGCGCGTCCGGCGCGGCGGCGCGGATGGCGTCATGCTCGGTGGCGCCGATCAGCACCCGCCGGCCCTGCCCCAGCGCATGCACCGCAAGCGCATCGGCTTCCGTGCCGCCGGAGGTGAAGACGAGATCGGCCGGCCGACCACCGAAGCGGGCGGCCACGACCTCGCGCGCATCCTCCAGCACTTTGCGCGCGGCCCGCCCGGCGGCATGGATGGAGGATGGATTGCCAGCCTGGGCCAACGCCGCCAGCATCGCGGCGGCCGCCTGCGGCCGCGGTGCCTCGCTGGCATTGGCATCCATGTAGGTCATGCGCATCGACGCCCCAACGCTTTCAGAAGAATCTTGCACGCCATATGACATTTCCGTGGAATTTCGAGGTGTCTCCGCGCTATATGGGGCGGCGCACATCGGTCCGGAACCCGCTTCCTGCCCAGGTGCGAACTTTATGCTGCAATGCCCCGGCAATCCGCCGGAAACTCTGATGCGCGGCACTCTGGCACGCGATGAGCGCGCGCAGATCCTTCGTATCAGGCTATGCAATCGATCGCGCCGCGGTCAAGTTTTCCGATGCGCGCGGCATGACAGGGGAGGCATGAGATTCCGGCGCTGGTCTAGGGCGCCGTGCGCAGTCAGTTTAAGCTTGAACTTTCTCCATTTGGCCGTTCGGATCACAGCGATCGGGGCCGTCAAAGCCGGGGTGATCAGCGCGGGGAAAATCCTCGTGTCGTCATAGGCGTGTCGTAAATGGCTAGTCACACTATCTGAACGAGTGCTCGACCAGTCCCGGTCGCGAGCAAACAGCAAACGGATTTCGGAACATCATGCCTGAAGTCATGTTCGCCGGCCCAGACGGCCGGTTGGAGGGACGTTACCACCACTCGAAGGAAGCCGGCGCACCGCTTGCCCTGCTGATGCATCCGCACCCGATGCATGGTGGTACCATGAATAACCGCGTTACCTACACGATGTACCAGTCGTTCCAGAAACTGGGCTTCTCGGTGATGCGCTTCAATTTCCGTGGCGTTGGCCGCAGCCAGGGCCGCTACGATGGCGGCGTGGGCGAAATCGGCGATGCCGCCGCCGCGCTCGACTGGATGCAGGCGGTTAATCCCGGCCATGGCGGGCTGTGGATCTCCGGCTACTCCTTCGGCGCGTTTATCGGCATGCAGTTGCTGATGCGGCGGCCGGAAGTATCGGGCTGGGTGAGCGTTGCGCCGCCGGCCAATCACTATGATTTCGGCTTCCTCGCCCCCTGCCCTTGCGGCGGCCTGATGCTGCATGGCGATAGCGACGAGTTGGTGCCGGAACCGGCGGTGAAAAAGCTGGTGGACAAGCTGAACACACAGAAAAACGTCACCGTGGATTACCGCATCCTGCCCGGTGCCGACCATGTGTTCGCCAGCCATGCCGACAGCATCGCCTTTGCCATCGAAGACCATGTTTCGACCACGATGGCGCGCCGCAATATGGCGTTGGCGGCTGACTGATACGCGCCGCCCTCTGCCAGCGATGGCAGGGGGCTCGCCGCTCCGCCGATGACCTTGCCAAACGCGGCGCCCACCATAACGCCTGATGTGTTGCTGCGCGGCTACTGCCTCGGCGTTTTTCCGATGGCTGAGCGCCGTGATAGCGACGAATTGCTTTGGTTCGACCCGCCTGAGCGGGGCATCCTGCCGCTGGACAGCTTCCATTTGCCGCGCCGCTTGCGCCGCACCGTACTGTCCGACGCGTTTACCGTCACCACGGACCAAGACTTTCCCGCTGTGATCGCCCAGTGCGCGGCGCCGCGACCGGATGCCGACGAGACCTGGATCAACCCGCAGATCGTGGCGCTGTATTCCGCTTTGTATGCGCGTGGCTTCGTGCATTCGGTGGAATGCTGGCAAGACGGGGAGCTGGTTGGCGGGCTGTACGGCGTGGCCATTGGCGCGGCGTTTTTCGGCGAAAGCATGTTCAGCCGCCGCACCGATGCCTCGAAAGTGGCGCTCGCGCATCTCGTCGCCCGGCTGCGGCTGGCCGGCTACACCTTGCTGGATACGCAATTCGTCACCACTCATCTCACCCAGTTCGGGGCCACCGCCATTCCGCGCGCCCGCTATCGCCGGCTGTTGGCCAAGGCGATTGCGGCGCCGGTGCAATGGCCGGCCGATCCGGACGCGGAGGCACTGGGCCGCCATTTGCAGGCGCTCGGCACATCGGGGTGATACGTTAGGGCCGCCGCGCGGTCTTACCGGCAGTAACAGCAAGTGGGACAGGTGCGGATGCGGACTTCTATTGCCGGATTATGGCGCGACCGCGCGGGGAAGTTCGCCCCGTTGAAGGCCGCCGGCTTGTTGCTGGCGCTGTATCCAGCCGCCGTGCTGTTGCTGCGCGCCTTGGCCGGGGACCTCGGCAGCCGGCCGATTACGGAGGCGATCCATAGTGTTGGCGACTGGACGGTGCGGTTTTTTCTGCTCAGCCTCGCCATCACGCCGGCGCGGGCGTTGCTGGATATGCCCAGGCTGATCCCGCTGCGCCGGGTATGGGGCGTGACCACCGCCTGCTATGCCGGGCTGCATCTGCTGCTGTACAGCGCCGATCAGGGCTGGAACCTGCCCAGCATCGTCAGCGAAATCGTGCTGCGCTTTTATCTGACCATTGGCTTCGTCGCGTTGCTGGCGCTGGGCGCGCTGGCGATCACCTCCACCGATGCGTGGCAGCGCCGGCTGCGGCATCGCTGGAAGCAGTTGCATCGGCTGGTCTGGCCGATCGGGGTGCTGGGCCTGTTCCATTATTTTCTGCAGGCCAAATCCAACGTCGCCGCCGCCGCGTTCAACACCGGGCTGTTCTATGCCCTGGTGCTGTGGCGCCTGACGCCACGGCGCTGGCAAACCAAAGCGGTGGCGCTGCTGCCGATCACCGCGCTGGCCGCGCTGGCCACCGCCGGCACCGAGTTCGCCTGGTATGGGCTGGCGACCAAAATCAACCCGTGGCGGGTGCTGGCGGCCAATCTGGACGTGTTCTACAGCCTGCGTCCGGCGCCGCAGGTGATGGCCTGGGGGTTTGCCTTGTGCGCCGCCGTGGGCCTGCGGCGCTGGTATCGCGCCCGGCGGGCCGGCCTGGCGGTGGCGCGCGGCTGACCCATCGACTAGGGCGCGGACCAAGCGACACGCGCCGCGCATCGTTGCCGAAGCCGGGCCGGTGAATTTGCTTGCAAAACGTGATGTAAAATGGTAGTAAAACTATCATGCACCCTTCTCCTCTTGCCAGCGAGACACCGCCGACCGCGCTGGAGATGGCGCGGCGGTTGGCGTTGATTTTGGCGGCGATCGGGGCGTTGGTGGCGCGGCGATTTTTGCGCGATCCGCAGTTTCACGGCTTGATCGTGCCGCTATGGACTTGGCTTGCGCGGTCTGGGCAGCGGTTTGAGCGGGCGGTGATGCGGCCAGCAGAGGTGAGGCCGATGGAGATGGGGCCGCCGGTGGCACCGTTGGCGCGGGTGCGGGCCGCCTCGGCGGCGCGGGCGCGCGGGGTTCGGTTGCCGTCGCGGCGGGCCTGGTTGCTGCGGGCGCTCGGCTGGGAGGTGGCGGGCTATGGCTGCCAGTTGGAGGCGTTGCTGGCGGAGCCCGGGATGCAGGCGGTGTTGGCGGATGTGCCGGCGGTGGGGCGGATTTTACGACCGCTGTGCCGGATGTTGGGGCTGACCGTGTTGCCGCCGGTAGGCAAGGTGGCGGCAGTGCCGAAGGTGCCGAAGCCACGGCGGCCGCGGGTGCGGCGGGCCATCGAGGAGGTCTGGGAGCCCGGCCGGGCTGCGTTGCGCGAGGCGGGGCGGAGCCGAGCGCGCAGAAAATTCAGTAACTGGGGCGGGTAGATTTTTGCTTATTTTGTTACGATATTGCATCAAAAATGCGGCTGCCAGGGGCGGCACATCGTGTGCCGCCCCCCACAACAGGAGCGCTTCCTACCCCGCTTTAGCATCCTTAAACGCCGCCCCACGCTCGGCCAGTTGCCGCAGCAGAGCGGACGGCGCCCAGCGCGCGCCATAAAGCTGGTGCCAGCGTTGAATTTGTTCGTAGACCGATTTGACCCCGATCTGGTCGGCCCAGAACATCAGCCCGCCGCGATAACGCGGGAAGCCGAAGCCGTGCAGCCACATCACATCGACGTCTGACGCGCGGTAGGCGATGCCTTCCTCGAGGATTTTGCAGGCTTCGTTGATGGAAGCGAACAGCAGGCGGTGGAGGATTTCCTCATCGGAGATTTCCCGCCGGGTGATGCCCATTTCGGCGCTGACCTGTTCGATGATGGCGGTGACTTCCGGGTCCGGATGCGGGGTGCGGTCGCCTTTTTCGTAGCGGTACCAGCCGGCGCCGGTTTTCTGGCCGAAGCGGCCGAGTTCGCACAAGCGATCCGCGATGGGTTGTTTGCGGTAGTTGGGATCGGCGGCGGCGCGGCGTTTGCGGGCGGCCCAGCCGATATCCAGCCCGGCGAGATCGCCGACGGCAACCGGGCCCATGGGGTAGCCGAATTCGACCATGACTTTGTCGATCTGGTGCGGCAAGGCGCCTTCTTCCAGCAGGATAACCATTTCCATACCGAACGGGGCGCGGCTGCGGTTGGCGAGGAAGCCATCGCAGTTGCCGCAGCCGACGGAGAGTTTGCCGATGGCGCGGCCCATGGCCATGACGGTGTTCATGGTGGCGGCCGAGGTGGCGGCGCCTTTGACCACTTCCAGCAATTTCATGACGTTGGCGGGGGAGAAGAAATGCGCGCCGGCGACGACATCGGGGCGTTTCGTCACGCTGGCGATTTCATCGATGTTGAGGGCGGAGGTGTTGGAGAGCAGCAGGGCGCCGGGCTTCATGACCGCATCGAGTTGGCGGAAGACGGCTTGCTTGGGGGCCATTTCCTCGAAGATGGCTTCGATGGCGACGTCGGCGGTGGCGAGGTCCGCATAGTCCAGCACCGGGGTGATACGGGCGAAGCGGCGTTCCATTTCGTCTTGCGCCAGGCTGCCGCGTTTGACGGAGGTTTCGTAATTGGCGCGGATGCGGGCCATGCCGCGATCCAGCGCCTCCTGGTTGGCTTCGAGGATTTTCACCGGGATGGCGGCGTCGGCAAAGCACATGGCGATGCCGCCGCCCATGGTGCCGGCGCCGACGACGGCGGCGGATTGGATGACGGGGGCTTTGGTGTTGGCGGGAATGCCGGGGACGTGGGCGGCTTCGCGCTCGGCGAAGAAGACATAGCGCAGAGCCCGCGATTCGTCGGAGGTTTCCAACTCGCGGAACAATTCGCCTTCGCGGGCCAGGCCTTGGGCGAAGGGCAGGGTGCAGGCGGCTTCGACCGCGGCGATGCAGTTATAAGGGGCTTTTTGGTTGCGGGCCTTACGGGCGATGGCTTTGCGGGTGGCCTCGAACAGGCCGGGCTCGGCGGTGAGTTTGCTGCTGTTGGCGCTGATTTGCGGCAGCGGGCGGAGGGCAGCGACGCGCTGGGCGAAGGCGATGGCGGCGGAGAGGAGGTCGGTATCGACCACCTCATCGACGATGCCAAGGGATTTGGCTTCGTCGGCCGGGACGTGGCGGCCGGTGGTGATCAGGTCGAGCGCGGCTTTCGGGCCGATGAGGCGGGGCAGGCGTTGGGTGCCGCCGGCGCCAGGGAGCAGGCCGATCAGCACTTCGGGCAGGCCGAGTTTGGCCGAGCGCAAGGCGATGCGGTAGTTGCAGCCCAAAGCGGTTTCCAGCCCGCCGCCGAGGGCGTAGCCGTGGATGGCGGCGATGACGGGTTTGGGGCTGGCGTCCAACTTATCGATAAAGCCGTCACCGATCGGCATGGTGACCCGGCCTTTGTCGAACTCGCGAATGTCGGCGCCGGCGATGAAGGAGCGGCCGGCCCCGATCAGCACGATGGCCTGCACGGCGGGATCGGCCACGGCGGTGGCGAGGCAGGCGGCAATGCCTTCCGGCACGCCAGCGCTGAGGGCGTTGACCGGGGGATTGTTGACCGTGATGACGCCGACGCCATCTTGCACGGCGAGGCTGACGAGGTTGGGTTGGGACATCACATTTCGCTCCACATATTTGCTTGGGCGGGATGCTAGGCGATGGCCCTGGCGCGGTCTAGGTTGTGGCATGGTTCACGCTATCACGACGCTGACGCTCAATCCGGCCCTTGATGTGGCTTGCGATGCCCCTGAACTGGTGCCGGTGCGGAAGATCCGGACCAGCCATACGACGCTGGACCCGGCGGGGGGCGGCGTGAATGTGGCCCGGGTGGTGCATGAATTGGGCGGCGATGTACGGGCGGTGCTGCTGTCCGGCGGGGTGATCGGCTCCTACATCGAGGACCTGCTGCGCCAGCAGGGGATTGCCGTGTGCGGCGTGCCGATTGCCGGCACCAACCGGATCAGCATGGCGGTGCGCGATATGTCTAGCGGGCAGGAATATCGGTTTCTGCCGGCCGGGCCGCAGGTGACGCTGGCGGAGTTCGCGGCGTGCCGGGTGGCGCTGGAGGCCGAGGCTTCCCCATGGCTGATACTGAGCGGGAGTTTGCCGCCGGGGGTGCCTGTGGATGCGTATGCCGAGATTAGCCGGGCGGCGGCGGCGCGGGGGCAGCATGTGGTGCTGGATGCGGCCGGACCGGCGTTGCGGGCGGCGTTGGGGACGGGGTTGGCACTGATCAAGCCGAGCCTGGAGGAGTTTGAGGAATTGGTTGGGCGCAAGCTGCCGGATGCGCCGTCCCAGGATGCGGCGGCGCTGGCGCTCGTGCAACAAGGGGCAGCGGCGCGGATTGCGGTGAGCCTGGGGGAAGACGGCGCCATGCTGGCAACCGCAGATGGCGTTTGGCGCATGGGTGTTCTGCCGGTGAAGGCGGTTGGGGCTGTAGGCGCGGGGGATAGCTTTGTGGCCGCGATGGTGCTGGCCTTGGCGCGCGGGGCCGCGCCGCATGAGGCTTTGGCCTGGGGCAGTGCGGCTGGGGCGGCGGCGGTGACGGCGTCCGGCACCGCGCATCCGCCCCGCGCGTTGGTGGAAGCCTTGTATCAACAGGCTCTTTCCATCGAAGCGCATTCGCGCTAAACGGCGGCTGTGGACCCGTAGCTCAGCTGGATAGAGCGTTGCCCTCCGAAGGCAAAGGCCGTACGTTCGAATCGTATCGGGTCCGCCATTTCATCCTTCCTCATCCTACGACCTGGCTTTGACCTGCCGGCCGCCCTGCCATACGATGCTGGCTAAGGGGAACCCGAACCAGGAAGCCAGATCATGCGTGAAGCCGTAATCGTTTCGACTGCCCGTACCGCTATCGGTAAAGCCTATCGCGGCGGGTTTAATGACACTCAGGCGCAGGCGCTGGGTGGCCATGTGATCGCCGCTGCTGTGCAGCGGGCCGGGATTGATCCATCCGAAGTGGACGACGTGGTGATGGGGGCGGCTCTGCAACAGGGCTCAACCGGTTTCAATTTTGCCCGCCAGTGTGCGCTGGCCGGTGGGCTGCCGGAAACTGTGGCTGGCATGTCGATGGATCGGCAATGTGCGTCTGGGTTGATGGGCATCGCCACGGCGGCCAAGCAGATTATGCATGATGGGATGACGATCGCGATTGGCGGCGGGTTGGAATCGATCTCGCTGGTGCAGAACGAGAAGGCCAACCATTTCCGCCGGCAAGACCCGGCGTTGTTCGCCAAATATCCGGCGCTTTACATGTCCATGCTGGAGACGGCCGAGATTGTGGCGGCGAAGTATGGCGTGAGCCGGGAAGCGCAGGACGAATACGCGCTGCAATCGCAGCAGCGTGTGGCGCAGGCGCAGGCGGAAGGCCGCTTCAACGCGGAAATCGTGCCGATGACGACCAGCATGAAAGTGGTGGATAAAGCAACCAACACGGTGTCCGACCGTCAGGTGACGGTGAGCCAGGACGAGGGCAATCGGCCGCAGACGGTATTGGCGGATTTGCAGAAGTTGCAGCCGGTGTTCAAGGACGGGCAGCGGGTGTCGGTGGGGCAGTTCATCACGGCCGGCAATGCCTCGCAGCTGTCGGATGGCGCTTCGGTGGCGGTACTGATGGAGGCCAAGGAAGCCGCACGCCGCGGGCTGACGCCGCTGGGCGCCTATCGCGGCATGGCGGTGGCGGGTTGCGATCCGAGTGAAATGGGGATCGGCCCGGTGTTCGCTGTGCCCAAACTGTTGGCGCAGCACGGGCTGAAGATCGACGATATCGGCATCTGGGAATTGAACGAGGCGTTCGCGAGCCAGGTGCTGTATTGCCGCGATCGGCTGGGCATACCGAACGATCGGCTGAATGTGTCTGGCGGGGCGATTTCGGTCGGCCATCCGTATGGCATGTCTGGCGCGCGGATGACCGGGCATGTGTTGATCGAAGGCAAGCGTCGTGGGGCCAAATACGGCGTCGTGACAATGTGCGTCGGCGGCGGCATGGGGGCGGCTGGCTTGTTCGAGATTTTCTAAGGCGGGCGACTGCTAAAAAGGGGCTGAGCTGTGCGGCCGGACCGCATGGCTCAGCCCCTTTTGCGTGCGCGCTTGGTGACCGTGTGGCGGTTTGACTTGCGCACCTCAAAAATCTTCGCCAAAGTCCGCCCTAACGATAAATTGGGAACGGAGGAAACCATGGCGATTACCAGGCGTATCCTGTTGGCGGCGGCAGCCCTTGTTTTGCCCGCGCAGATCGCGGCGGCGGAAACGGTGGTGAAATGGCTGCACATCGAAGCCAATCCGGTGCAGGTGAAAATCTGGGAGGAGGTGGCACACGATTTTGAGGCCAAGAATCCGGGCGTCAAAATTGAAATGTCGTTCCTGGAGAACGAGGCTTACAAGGCCAAGGCGCCGACCTTGCTGCAATCCAAAGAACGCCCGCACATTATTTACTCCTGGGCCGGCGGCGTACTGCGGTCGCAGGTTGAGGCTGGGGTGCTAGAAGACATCACCGCCGGTGTTGGTGACTTCAAGGCGCATTTGTCGCCAGCGGCAGTGAATGCCTTTACCGTGAATGGTCGACTGTATGGGCTGCCGTATACGGTGTCCCAAGTTGGCTTCATGTACAACAAGGAACTCTTCGCCAAGGCCGGCGTTGATGGCAGCAAGATTGCGGCCTGGGACGATCTGCTGGATGCGGTGCGTAAGCTGAAGGCGGCCAACGTGACGCCGATTGTGGTGGGCGGCGCCGATAAGTGGCCGCTGCATTTCTACTGGACCAACCTGGCGGTGCGGATCGGCGGGCAGAGCGGCTTCCAGGCCGCGTTGAAAGGCGAAAACGGCGGCTTTGAAGGGCCGGTGTTCCAACGTTCCGGCGAGATGTTCAAGCAATTGGTGGATCTGCAGCCGTTCCAGACCGGCTTTCTCGGGTTTAAAAACCCGCAGGCGGTCGGGTATTTCGGCGATGGCAAGGGCGCGATGATCCTGGCTATTTCCAGTTTCTACCACACCCAGCGGGCGCTGGCGGCCGACAAGGTCGGGCTGTCCGATGACAAGATCGGCTGGTTCAACTTCCCCACCGTATCGGGTGGCAAGGGGGACCCAGCGGATACACTCGGCGGGATGAATGGTTGGCTGGTGACAAAGGGCGCCCCGAAGGAAGCGGTGGCATTCATTAAGTTCTTCACCTCCGAAGAGGTGCAAAAGCGTCTGGCAGCGGGGAACTACATCATCCCCACGTATCAAGGCGCGGAATCCGGCCTTGGTAGCGCGTTTATGCGCAATATCGCGCATAACATCGCCGTGTCGAAATACCACCAGAACTTCTACGACCAGGATCTGGGGCCAAATGTCGGGCGGGTGGTGAACGATGTGACCGCGGAGATCGCCGGTGGCACGATGACGCCGAAGGCCGCTGCCAAGGCCATTCAGGACGCCTACGTGCAAGGGAACTGAGGTTCGCCCCTCAGTTTTCAAGCTCGTATCCTGTGATGCAGATTACTGCCCGACGCTTTGATACGGGAAAATGGGCAGCAATCTTGCTGTTCCTGCCCCCGGCTGTGCTGTTGTTCACATTGTTCGTGGTCATGCCGGCCGGGGAGGCAGGTTGGTATTCGGCCTTTAACTGGAACGGCTTCGGGCGGCCGACGCGCTGGATCGGCCTGGATAACTACCGCTACGTGTTTGAAAATCGCGCCTTTGGCATTGCTCTCTGGAACAATGTCTTGGTGATTGCGGTATCGTTGGTGGTGCAATTACCGCTGGCGCTGACCTTGGCGGTGATCCTGGCGGAGCGGTTTCGCGGTGCGGTGGCGCTGCGAATGGTGTTTTTCCTGCCTTACATCCTCGCCGAGATCGCGACCGGGATGATCTTCAGCTTTGTCTATGACGGCAATTACGGTCTTCTGACCGCCATTTGGGGCTGGTTCGGTGCGGAAGGGCCGCATCTGCTGGCCAGCCCGGCCACAGCGATGCCTGCGATTTTGGTGGTGATTGTGTGGAAGTATTTCGGCTTCCACATGATGCTGTTTATCGCCGCCTTGCAGGGGATGGATCGCGGCGTGATTGAGGCGGCTCGCATTGATGGCGCCACCGGCTGGCAATTGCAGCGCCATGTGGTGTTGCCGTTGCTGTATCCAACCATCCGACTCTCGATTTTTTTCTCTGTGGTCGGCTCCTTGCAACTGTTTGATCTGGTGATGCCGCTGACAAGGGGCGGGCCGGCGGACGCGTCGCACACCATCGTCAGCTTCCTCTACACCTTCGGGGTGATGCGGATGCGGGTTGGGTTTGGCTCTGCGGTCGGGGTGATTTTGTTCGTGATCTGCGCCACCTTCGCCTTTACCTAC
>Ga0164297_10003112_pt1 | contig 15710 bp, 14 predicted proteins | sample GEODES058metaG_FD_113539 | JGI IMG/M metagenome (GOLD analysis project Ga0164297, IMG submission 113539) | Dystrophic lake water microbial communities from Trout Bog Lake, Wisconsin, USA - GEODES058 metaG | ecosystem: Environmental > Aquatic > Freshwater > Lake | place: USA: Trout Bog Lake...
CATAAAATGAAAACAATCATAGAAGAAAACAACGGGATAGTTTTAGATGTCTCTACTGATTGCTGCATATGCATATTTAAGGATAATAAAATGCCTTTTGAGCTTTTTAATGATTCAAGTCATCATAACAATATCAAAGGCTTCTATTTTGATGAAAATAAAACTGTTCCGAGGTATAGAATAGAAGAAAGTAATGAACGTCTTAAAGTTGAAATATTACCACGATATTCAAGAACTGATACATATGATTACGAAGAACAAAAATTTAGTCTTATTACAGACAACGGAAACGACGATTTTAAAATTTTAGTTGATAATATTATTTCTTCATCTAAATCATGGCATATTGACGGCAGAGGAGGAACAGGAAAGACAAACCTTATTAAGATGTTGCACGATGAACTTAAAATTAGGGGAATTAACTACAGTTCATTAGCACCAACTAATAAAGCTTGTCGCCTTATCAAAGGAAAAACGATTCATATGTTTGTAGCATCTAACAACGGTAAAACAATAAGAGATTTAGACGTTAAATATATATTCATTGATGAGATTAGTATGATGAGCGAGCAGTTTTATAAATATTTCATTGTCTTAAAGCGTATGAGACCAGATATTAAATTTATATTATCAGGTGATTTTGAACAGCTTTTACCAGTAAAAGAACGAATTGAAAATCCAAATTATAAAGATAGTTTAGCATTATATGAAATATGCGACGGTAAAAGACTACAATTAACAAAATGCAGACGGGCAGATGATACATTATTTAATATGTTATTGCCTCATAACATTAACAAATTAAAAGCATCAGATTTTAATAATGAATTCACATCTCAACATATTTCATTTACAAACGCTAAACGAATGGAAATCAATAAAATCATGATGAAAAAGGCTATTAAAAAGAATGACGGACGAAAAAAACCGCTTAACCTTAAAAAATTAGAATGGGACCCTAATTCTCAAGACGTTGAACTCTTATCAGGTATGCCAATAATAGCACGTAAAAACTCAAAAGAACTCAACATCGCTAATAATGAAACATTTACTATCAAAGAAATACAACATACAAAGCAGTTAATAATAATTGAAGATGAAGAAAGAAAAATAGAAATTCATTTTAATGATTTTCAGAAGTTATTTTATGTTGCTTATTGTATGACGGTTTATAAGGTTCAAGGTTGCACATTTGACCATAAATACACTATTCATGAGTGGAGAAGATTTGACGAGCGTATGAAATATGTATCCTTATCACGAGCTACAGACATTAAAAATATAAATATATATTAATAAAATAAAAATTAAAATTAATTTAAAAATTAATTATTCTTAATAATATAAATAATGTCAGATACTGATTTAATATATTGTGATTGTAGTGGATTGTATCAATTACGCCATCATTACCAGCATATAAAAACTGTCCAGACAGTACAAAAAAGATATTTAGTATTTTGAATAAAACACGAATGAAAGAAGCAGGGATAAAATCACCGCAGATATTTGATTTACCACCAATACAAAAATCAACCAAACGACGACTAACAAAAAAAGAAAAACTAAATGATGAAATTCTTGCATATATAAAAAATATGTTTTAATAATATATAGTAATGCTTACATCAAATAATCAATTATCAAAAGATAAAATAATAACTGAAAAAATTGATGACATAATAAAGCATAATATTTACCCGGGAGCACAACAAGTGTATGATATCATTAGAAAAGACTATCCAGAATTAAAATTATCAGATGTCAGACAATATCTATTAACTAAACCAGAATACCAATTAACATGGGAAAGAAAACAGACAAAAGCAAAAATGGGGCATATTATAAGCTATATACCCTTTGGTATTTGTCAGATTGATATATTTGACCTTTCAAAATTTTCGTATGATTACAGCAAATATAAGACAAAGAAAAAAATAGATGGTATTACTACAAATTATAACCATGGATACAAATATATATTTTGTTTAATAGATGTATTTTCACGTTATGTAGATGCAGTAATGATGAAATCTAAAAGCATAGACGATACTACTCACGCATTAAAAATCATATTAGATTACAATAAAATAAATCCTAGTGTTATAATGAGTGATTCTGATAGTTCATTTTTAGGGGCTAAATTTCAAGAGCTATTAAGAGAACATAATATACAATTAGACCCCGTAGTAATTAATGACCATAGAGCATTAGGTATAATAGATAGATTTGCACGAACATTGAAAACACGTATTACAAAATTATTTCTTGCACATGGAGATTCAAATTGGGTTGATTATTTAGCACCGATAATATTTAATTATAATAATACACCAAACAGGGGCATATTAAACTTTACACCACAGCAAGTTTTAACTAATCCAGAAGCACAAGAAGATATATTACAATTAAATGTAGAAAAAGCAACTCGTAATGCAACACTTAATGAAGATAAAGACATAAAACCCGGTGATAAAGTAAGGCTATTTATTGAAAATCCAATGAAAAAAGGAACTGAGCCAAATTATACATCTGAAGTATATGAAGTTAAAAATAGAAAAGGTAAAAAAATAACTCTAACAAATGGTAAAGTTATTTTAGACCATAATGTATTAAAAATAGATGATAGAAATTTTATAGACCATAATTTAATTTTATATGAAGGAGATGATAGCAAAACTGAAAATATTATTGAAGAAACTAATAAACAAAATAAAATTAAAAAGAAACTGAAACAAGCAGGCATTGAACAAAGACCAACACATGAACAACTAAATGAACCTAGAAGCCGTCGTAATATTGAAAGAGTTGATTATAAGAAATTAAATGGTTAAGCATCAATTCTGACCATCTTTTTAGGGGGCCTTCCTCTCTTACGCTTAATAATTTGAATATCATCGTTTGTTATTTTAACTTGCTTAATAGCATCATCATCAATAGGGACTTTTTTATTATGAATAATTCCGTGTAATAGTTCGTCTCTACATTTGAATGATTTGAATGCAAAGTCTTTTAATAATTTTTCCATATCAATTTTCAATTCATTTAAAAACTTCATTTGTATTTTTTCCCCGACATCAAAAATATCTGACTCTTCATAACCGGACATTTTATTATATATATATTAAATTTAGATAATTTTTTATTTTATTATATAATTAATTAAATAAAAAACTATATATTTTATTTAGGCATATATTTAATATGATTTATAACAACCATGTCAAATTCAAAGGGGTGATATTTTTGGTAATTGCGCTGTTCGACTTCAAGTTCAACCATATTTAAAAATTCATCTAACGTTTGTCCTTTTAAGAAATTTAACAGCCAAAAGCAGGTAAATCTCCCACAACTGTTATCCCATGATTTACTCGTCTGTAGCTTAACAGAATTATATTCACAATCATATGGTGAGTCATTAACCAATTTTAATAACATTTTCTCATTTTCTTGTAGCTTTTTTCTCCAGAAAGGGTTAATTAACTTCAGTTCTTCGTCAATCCCTTTACCATAGCTATCGAAATAATACAGCTTTGTTCCGTGTCTTGCTAGGCTTACCCAATGTCCAGAGCGTTTCTTCGATTCTATTAATATTACAACATATGATTTATCATTTGGTAATAGTTCATCAATATTATTATAACCTTTTAATTCAGAATATTCTATAATTTTTGCATCATCACCCAAATATAATTTAATATCATGATCAGAAAACGAATAACTAAGTATCTTTTTAAAATTATTTCCATCTTCCCAAAATTTAAACATATATAATATATAATAATATCATATATTATTTATTTTTCTTTTACTATATATAATATAACCATGCCGAACGGACCGATCACATCAAACCAAAGCTTCCCGAATTTAGTAGAACGTTCTCATTTAGATATCACTGATACACATATTTATTATGACATCATCGTTTCTAACTTTTCTACAGATGGAGCCGCCCCTCAACCATTAATATATAAGTCTAACTTATCAGAAAATATATTACAAAACTGTTCAGAATGGTATTTTTCTGTGATAAGATTCAGTATGAATACATCATCATTACCAGTCTTTATACCATTAATTGATTTAACCTCATCATCTACAACTACTAATCCCCAGTACAATGTAGGGCAACCAACAATTTATAGCATAACTTTAGCATATGCAGTGAACGGTAAGGTTTATGTAGGTGATCAAACATATGTACAATGGATTGCAGAAAGTCAATTATCAAATGCACCAAATAACAGCACAACATTTCAAGATAATAGCACAGGATATTATAATTGTTACTCATACTCATATTGGATAGATTTAGTTAATAATGCTTTCAATCAAGCTTTTACCACATTACAAGAAACGTGTAATAATGATAGTATAATTTTACCTGTTACAACAGCACCCTTTATGACATGGAATGCAGATACAGCAATAGCAACAATTAATGCAGAAATAGGTTCATCATCAGGTGGATATTTAACAGCAACTTATAATGGTTCAAATACAATTATTACAAATGGAGGAATAACACCCGGTAATTATGGTCAAATTCAAATATTTTTCAATGCACCATTATACAATTTATTTAATTCATTTCCAAATTATCAATATCAAGATGGATCAGCTCCTATGGTTGCATTTCCATTAACTTATAATTCAGATGGTTCAGTAAATACAACATTTACACAAGCAATACCAGGGGGTAATAATCAAATTTTAATTAATTCTTTTAATGGAACTAGTATAACGTCAATATGCCCAACATTTCCATTTAATTCTACAACAACAACTTACTGCTTAGTTTCGCAGCAATATTCTACTACACCAGCATGGAATCCCGTTCAAAGCTTATTATTTGTATCAGACTCTATACCAGTTGTAAAAACAAACAAAGGCCTACCTTATTTATATAATGGAAATCAAATAATAACAGGTTCTAGTAATGCTCAAATTGTAGCATCATTAACTGATTTTACTTCTAGTAATGGTGACTATAGAGGTTATATTAACTATACACCAAGTGGTGAATATAGATTAATTGATATGCGATCTAATACACCCCTTCAAGATATAAACATATCAGTGTATTGGGTGGATAGATCATTTAATGCAATACCCTTTTATCTATTAAGTGGTGAATCATTTACTTGCAAGTTGCTTTTTAGATCCAAAACCTTTGAATCATAAAATAAAAATAAAAATAAAATGAAAATAAAAAATAACTTAAACATAAAATATTATATAATATTATAAAATGCCAAAAGATATTATAGATTATCAAAATACAATTATATATAAAATTGTGTGTAATGATTTAAGCATAAGTGATGCTTATGTTGGACATACAACAAATTTTACTAAACGAAAACAACAACATAAAAATAACTGCAATAATATAAATAAAAAAGCATATAATTTTAAAGTGTATCAAATGATTCGTGATAATGGAGGATGGGATAATTGGGTAATGATTGAAATTGAAAAATATCCATGCAATGATAGGAATGAAGCAGCAGCACGCGAAAGATATTGGTATGAGCATTTTAATGCAGGATTAAACATGGTATGTCCTAATAGATGTAAAAAAGAATCTGATAAAGTTTATTATAAAAATAACAAGCACAAAATAATTGAACAACACAAACTATATTACCAGGATAACAAAGAAAAGATAAAACAAAGAATAAAAACTTATAATGAAAACCACAAGAAGGAAATATATGAGATGAATAAGAAGTATAAAGAAGAGCATAAAGAAAAGTATAGAGAATATATGAAAACTTACCGTGAAAATAATAAGGGAAAATATAAATTGAACACTAATCCATATGAGTGTGAATGTGGTGCAACTTTTCAATATTGCTATAAATCCAAACATCTAAAGTCTGCTAAACACAAACAATATATAGAATCTAAATAATTATAATTCATTATTTTTTTCTTCTATACTATTATATATATAATATTATGGAATCAAATTTTAATTGCGTGCTTGTTCAAGATAGTCGTCTATTATGCACGGACCAAGTAAATTATGCAGTAATTAAAGGCGCTGCTAATAACACACAGGCCATATTCAATGCCAACAGCGTCTCATCCAGTCAGATCGTTTTCAACGTGCAAATTCCAAGTGAACAGACCATAATTGATCGTCGTGTATTATTAACATCAACAGTTAGTGTTATAATTACAGTTCCAGGTGTAACAGAAGGTAATTGTATTTTAAATTTAGGGCAATCAGATGGAATGCAATGTTTTCCCCTTCACAGTTTGTTTTCCGTCATATCTGCTACTATAAACAATACAACAGTCACAACAAATATAGCTGATATTTTACCTGCTATTATGTTAATGAATGAACCCGAAGAGCTATATAAAAATCACGGTTATACCCCATGTATCCCAGATAACTACTACTGTTCCTTTAACCCTACTAACGCAAATTTTACAGAAGGATATCAACAAAATGTAATTTTAAATAATAACGTTTTAGGCGCTTATAATACAAATTCTTTAAATACTGATTTTGCTTCTCGCGGATCACACAATTATACAATCACTAAAATTGTAAATACAACAACTAATACAACATACAACGCAGCCACAGACAATTATACTTTATATTTGCAAAATGCTCCAGCAGACGGTTCTTACCAGGTATACTTGTCAACAACCCTTACTGAACCAGTTTTATTATCACCATTTCTATTTGGAGACGCAAAAGCTGCACCAATGGGTTTTTATGGAATTCAGAACCTAAATTTGCAGATGAATATTTCATCACCTAACAGGTTTTGGTCCAGCGCAAATCCTAATTTAACAGTTGCATTAAATTCTGCTACACCGTTTCAAAATACCAGACTAATTTTCACCTTTTTAAGTCCCCAACCATCAATGCTCCTCAAATCACGTAATGTGGTACCGTATTACAGTATGCCCCGATATATTTCAACTGCAGGCGGGTCAACTTCATTACCGAATTGTCCAGTAGCAACTTGGTCACCGACGACAATTTCCAGTTATCCAGTTCAAGGAATCACACCAAGTTTTCAAACTCTTGTTAGTTCAACAATCCAGCTGAACATGATACCTGATAAGCTTATAATTTTCACAAGACCTCAATTAAGCACTATGACACCAGCTTATAGTAATTCATTTTTAGTAATCAATCAAATTAATATTAATTTTGCCAACTCTTCCGGTTTAATGAGTAATTATTCACAATATGACCTGTGGAAATGTTCGGTAAAAAATGGATCAACTCAACCATGGTCTGATTTTGTTGGATGGCAAACTATCATGAGTTCAGAAGGATATATATTTCCAACTCCAACGTGTGGATCACTTCTTATTTTAGAATTTGGGTCTGATATAGAATTACCTGACTATTTAAGTCCTGGGTCCTTAGGTTCGTTCCAAATCCAGTTTTCCCTCCAAGTAGCAAATCAGACGACAACTTACACGCAAGCCGCAAGTAATGAAATACCCGCTAATACAACAATAGGATTTCCAAGTGGTGCAACTGGTATTACACCAGAATTAGTTTTAATAACAATGAACAGTGGTGTATTTGTATGTGATCGTGGAACATCGTCAGTATATGAAGGATTACTTAGCAAACAAGACGTATTAGATGCATCTATGCAACCTCCTTATACCTCCCATGACGTACAACGATTAGTCGGCGGTTCAATTCATGATAAATTAAAAAGCGCAATAGGTCATGTTATGCATAAAAAAGGTCATCACCACGCGCATAGACATCATAAACATCATGAAGAAATTGGTGGAAGTTTAGGAGCTTCAACTAGTGGCGGTTCAATGCATCACCATCATCACACAAGCAAAATACACAAACACATTAAATAAATATAATATTATGTCATCACAAACTTCTAAAATTAAATTACAATTTCTATAACGGCACTGAATGGACACAATTAAATGCTGCTTAATAAAATATATATAATATTATTTTCTCATACATTAAATATATAGTAAATGTCTTCAACTTCTAAGAAAATTAATTTACAAATCGGTTCTGGTGTAGCATCATCAATAACTACTGATAATAATGGTGATTTAATATTAAGCTCTGGAAATAGCACATCAAGTGTTGAAATATATGACAATACACTCAATAATAATTTATGTTTAGGGAATAGTTGTGGTATTAATTTAAATGGTGCTTCAAACAATACCTTGATCGGAAATTCTGCTGGTCTTAAGCTTAGTACAGGCGATAGTAATGTTTTTCTTGGGGGAGGTGCTGCTGAAAATGTTACAACTGGATCTTATAATACAATTATTGGCAATAATACGTCTCAATCATGTTCTAGTGGAAATAGTAATTGTATTTATGGTCATAATGCATGCAATTTACTTACAACTGCTTCATACACAACGTCCATTGGAAATTCGACATTATGTGCAATTTTATCTGGAACAAATAACACCGCGTGTGGATATCAAGCTGGTTATAATTTATCTTCTGAATCATCTAATTGTACATGCATCGGAACTTCTGCAGGTCCTTCTTCAACTGATACATCAACTTATTCAAATTTAACTTTAATTGGTTATGAGGCTACTCCATTACAAACATCATCATCAAATTCTATAGATACGGTCGGAGTAAATAATCAAGTCGTTATTGGTGCTCCAGGTACTACTACGTTTTTTGGTGGTAATTTCTGCGTGCCAACTGTTTCAAGCACTGGTACATATTACCCTGCTACTCCATATTTAGGTATGATGTCCCTATGGATAAATACATCTGGTGAAACGCCTATTCCCTATTTAAGTATTTATTATGGAAATGGTAACTGGGCGGCCGTTAATTTAACTGTAGCTCCTACTTAATTAATAATATTTTTTTATTTTCTTCAACAATTAATATATAACACTAATATATATTAAATGTTTGATACTCAATACAATAGAAAAATTGCTCAAAGATTATCACAAATTCAAAGACACCATATAAATAATATAGATAGCTTACATTCTGAAGAAAATGGGCCATTAATGGGTGGTAAAATCACTGCTAAAAAATTCTTTAATAATTTAGGCCATTCTATTTCTCATGCTGTAGCCCCTATTGGAAAATCAATATTAAAAGATACTGGTCAAGCTATCGGTCAATCACTAGGAGAAGGTGCATCTGATTTTTTAGGACAACCAGAATTAGCCCCCGTTGCAGGTCAAATTGGAAGTGATTTAGGAAATCAAGCAGGAAGCGCCCTAGGTAATGCTTTATTCGGAAAAGGTATGCATAGAGTAAAAAGACATGTAAAAGGAACAAGAAGTAAAACACACAAAGGTGAGCTTGATTATACAACGAAAAAAGGGGATAAAGTTCATCATATTGCAGGACATGATATTTATGATATGCCAGCGCCTTATATGGGAATGGGTATTCATCATCACAAAAAAGGAACTAAAAGTAAAACACATAAAGGCGAGCTAGATTATACAACGAAAAAAGGTGATAAAGTTCATCATATTGGTGGTCATGATATTTATGATATGCCAGCTCCTTATATAGGGATGGGTATTCATCATAAAAAAGGAACTAGAAGTAAAACACATAAAGGAGAATTAGATTATACAACTAAAAAATCAAGTAAAGTGCATCATATAGCAGGTCATAATATTTATGATATGCCCGCGCCTTATTCAATGCATGGTGGTTCTTTATATGGTGGTTCAAATGTAGCCTCATCAGATTTAGCAGATGGAATACCAGCAATGATGATGCCGTCGCCTCGCAGAACTAGGCAAAGAAAACCAAAAGCACATTAATCATTTTTTGTATTCATATATTTATTTTCTATTAATTATATATATGAATATTAACGAAAAAAGCTTATTAAGTTATCCTAATTTCTTAAAAAATATTTTTAGTTGTATAAGTTTCAATAAAGATTATAATATTGTTGGTTCTAACAGCATAAGGGGTATGTTATATGGTTTAGACTATGATTTAAACATGCATTTATTAGAACATAATACAAAAGAAGAAACCATAAAATATTTATCCAAGTCTTTTAAAACAATGTTTGAAATCATTAAAAAGAATCCAAATATATATTTTATTGGCTTTCGTGCAATGAATGAACAATGGACATTAAACGAGCTTATCAAAGGAAGAAAAGAAAATATTTCATTTAATGAAGCATTCATCAAAGAAGATGATTCATTATTTTTAGAAATTATATATCGTGAAAATTACGGTGATTTTGTTGAGATAAGTATGATGTATTTTTTAGATTCAGATAATAAAACATTAGATGAACATAATAAATCAGTTGATTACAAATTAATAAAAGACTTTCAAAAAGATGTTAAGAAGTTTATTAAACAAAAGAAATATTACAAAGCATTAAAACGTCTTTTTGTTATTTATCAAATTGAACATAAGGATAAAAATCTCAGTTTATTATTTCACTTGTTTAACTCTGATTTAGGTATTATCAGTAAGGTCAAATCAAACATAGAAGTTGTTTTAGAATTACTTGATAAATATAATATTGAATTAAACGAATTTAAATTTACATTACAAAGTCAGAAAGAATATTTAAATAATATAGTGGAAAATATTTTCTTAAAACATGTATTTGAAGACATTGATTTAATAACCAACTTGAAAACAAAAAGCAAGTTTAAGAATAAATTAAGTAAGCTAAATGATGAAATGAATGAAATATTACAACGTGAAACTAAAGTATGGATTAACAAACATGAAAATATCAAAAAAGATTTACATTTAAATTGAAATTTTAGAACCTGATAAATATCCTGGATGAATCTGCAATATAGCGCTTACTAGCTGGTCCCATGATTCTAAACCGTTTTTATCAACATAATCTCTTTTATATTGAACTATTCCGGGCTTTGAACTTCCTCTTGAATTTTTCCAATTTGTATTTAATTTTAATTGATTTGCAGCATAATTATACAATGCTATTTGCGGTGCTGATTGTGCTTCACTTGGATCAAATTTCAAATATCCTGGTCCGCTGAATTCTGATGCATACTTTGGTTCTTTCTTTGCTGCTTCTGTTTGTGCTCTTGTTGTTATCTTTTGTTCTTTTTGTTCTTCTTCGTGTTTAACTGGTGTTCGTTGTAATTGCTTTCTTTTTTGTCCTGATTGTTGTTTTATTGGTGATGATGCTGCTGCTTTTGCTGGTGTTCTTTGCTGTCTTACAAACTTATTGAATCCATCTTTATGCTGTGGAGATATTGTTTCTAATTCAGATATAACTGCTTTTCTAAGACTTGGTTCATTTTCAATTAATAAGTTATATAATGCTTCATAATTGTTAGAATTCCATAAATCTAATAATTCATCTGCAGTTCCTAAATTTTTTCCTTTTATTAATTCTTCAAATTTTGTCAATTTAGTATGTGGTGTTGCTATTCCAGCTTTTAATTTTTCAACACTCTCCGGTAAAATACCTGTTGTATAAAGTTGTGAGTTTTCTTCATTGTATCCGTCGTCATCATCATTTCTTGTAAATAAAGCTTTTGATACTATAGGAGTTGATTGTTGAAGAGTCAATAATTGTGCTGGATTAGCTACGTCATTATCATTTTGTAGCTTTTCTTCCTCTGCTATTTTAGCCTTTTGAATTTCAAATAATTTAGCTGTTAGTAATTTTTTATCCAAATTTCCATTAACTATTGATTCAGATTCTGCATTATTAATTTCTTCATCTGTTAATCCTCTTCTTTTAGCTACTTCTTTAATTTTTTCTACTGATTCCTTACTACTAATTGGTAATATGACTCCTCTATTCTTTATCTTTGGTGATTTCGTTGATGGATCATTTGATGCCGCTGCTGGTGCTGCTACTGTTGCTCGTCCGTCTCCCATAGCTGCTGATAATATCGCTGGTGGTTGTTGTTGTGCTGCTTGCTGTGCTGCTTGTGCTGCTTGTAATTGCGCTTGTGCTTGTATTTGTGCTTGTTGTTGTGCATATGCTTGTTTTCTTTGGTTTTCTTGTTCAATTATTTGTTCAAGTTTTTGAAAAATAATATTTCTACGATAATAATTTATTAACTCTTCATTTGTAACATTTGGATGATTTATACCTACTTGAATTGTTTCTGGTGATAAACCATTAGTATCTGCTGTATTTACAATTTCATCTCTATCAACGCCATGAATTCTAGCTGCAAAATCTAATAAATGTTCTAATAAGCCTATTTCTGCCGGCTGATTTGGTGGATTTTGAAAAAAGGGTTGTACTGCATTTAATGTTTCATTAAATATTTCTGCTGATATACCTCTAGTATTGATATAATCAGTTCTTAATGCGTCATAAACTGTTGGTTGTTGTGTTAATCCAACATTTTGATTTAATACTGCGCTTTGAGTTGATAAACTTTGAATTGCTCTTCTTTGCCCTGCATTTCTGTCATCATTTCCGTCATCGTCATCGTCGTTGTCGTCATCATCATCTCCAGAACCTGCATCATAAAAACTATTATCATCTTCATCTTCTTCATCATCTGAATTTGCTTGATTTTGATTTACCATATTTAATTGTATAGGTGGTGGTGGTGCATTGGATAAAAATATTTGAAACTTATTTTGAATTGTTTGCATAAAATTTGTCATTTCATCTACTCTATTCATAATAATCTCATCTAATTCAACTTCTCCGCGACCGCTTCGTGCATATGTTCTCTGAAAATCGTTTAATGCTTCAATAAATGAAAGATAAATAACAACTAGCCTATCAATTATAACTACAATATCACGAGACTTATATGTTTCAAATTTTATAAAATAGTTAATGGATTGCTTAAAAGATGTATAAGCATCAAATAAATCACTCCATTTCTGCATTGAAATATCAAAAGCACTATTAGGATGACTTGAAATTATATTACCTCTTTCTATTAAGGCAGTAAATGATACAAGTTGATTTGCAAATTTATCGGCTACCACTTGAAATTGATGAACAACTTGTACTGGTACATCTGGTCTATGTAATTGCGTTTTTGCATCTGGATATACTTTAATATATTCTTGTCTTTCTAAATTAAAAACTCTTTTCATCGGGCTGACATAGTAATCATTCCAAATTTCTTGTAGTTGCTTATTTCTTAGTTCATTATAATTACTACCAATTCTCATAATATTTTATTATATATATTGTATTAGATAATAAAATATTTTTTATAATTATTTTTTACTACAATCCTTTAATGCGACACTGTATGGTACATTATGTTGCTTACTATAATTTAAAACATGCTCTATCCATGCAGAACGCTTACGTTTATTTTTATGGATTCCACTTCCTATTTCTCTATCTCCTAATTTGTCTAAATGTCCTAAATCATGTGCGGCGATAGGATTTGCATTCGTTTTAATAGTAATCGGTTTATTTGTCATCTTTTGAAATGGTATCATAGATGAAACTAAATCTTTAGATGTTCTAATATCTTGGTGATTCTTTCCTGTTTTACCAAATAATACCTCGCTTATTTTTGCGGGCCTATCAACTGCTACAATTTGTTTTGAATTCTTACCCAAATCACCTGCAAGCATTGCCCCTTGACTATGCCCGATGCTAGTGAGATTATTACTACCATATTTCTGCTCGGCTTTTTGTTGTGCGTCTTTTGCTACCTTATAACGATTTGTGAATTTATATAGTCCAGTAGCATAAGCTGCATTATTCAACCAATCTGCAGCTGTAGATTCAGTTCCACGATGACTAATAACTGCTTCTCCGGTTTGGGGGTTATGGTATACCTGATGTCTTCTACCTGATAGACTATCATCTCTTACATAGCCATCTAATTCTTTAACTTGCTCATTAGGATGCTTATAACCGCTTTGTAATAAACCTTTTAAAGTTGATGCCTTCAAAGCGCCTCCTTTAAGCTTCTTTTTTGGTTTTTCATACTCTAAAACGAACATTATTTTTGTTTCGGGATCAATTTCATGAACTCTATATTTGTACTTGTCTTCATCGGGCTCATGTTGCCTATATCTGTAAAAATTAGGTGAATCAAAGTTATATGTTGACTTATCAACCTTAAAACCATGATGCCGCAGCCATTTATCAGCTTCTTTTTCTGTATGGTGATCTTTATTAAATAATACTGATTGAATTGATCCTCCATGTTCATCTAAATTTTGTTTCTTCATATGTTCCATCATTCCTAAATATCTTACTTGTTTTTTAGCTTTAGTTAGTGTAGTTCCTTTGCTCAATATTTGACCCGTGTCCCTTAATTTTACTTCATATTTTCCATTAGGTAATTTCCGTATTTGATATGGCATGTATATATTATATAGTTATATTTTCTTTTTGAATACTTCATTTAAATGCTTAATATTTTTATGTATATTAGTATAAGGGCCCCACAATAAAAAAGAACTCATCAATGCTGGTGATGGTGTTAAAGTTGCTATTAAATGCTTTTCTAATGGATTATTAAAATGTCGTCTCCAATAAGCTCGTCTTTTATCTTTATTATGGTGATCTAAATAAGTTGATGCTCCTTTCAATCCAAAATTATAAGATTTACCATTATTAAGCATCACTTTAAAGCGTTTTTTATCTCTGTCTGAATTCATCAAATCTACAATTTGAACAATCATTATAATATATAATTATATTATAAAAAATGTTAGAAAATTAATATTTCTTTTTAATTTTTTTCTTTTTCTTGGACTCATATTTTAAAACATCCGAATCGCTGTCTTCACTACTGCCATCACTGTCTGAATCATCATCACAATTTAAGCATATTATTTCCTTTTCACCAACTGCTAGCTTTGGATATCCTTTAACAATAGTTAATGCTCTCGTTTTAATTTTTTTCAATCTATTTATTTCATCTGTTCCAAGACCGAGATAATTTTCTAGCAAATATTTCATCGCGCGCTTACCGAGAGTGCGCAAAAAGATGGTGATAGTATGGCTTTCATTTAAGATTTTTTTAGATTTCTGACCATTACACGCTTCATGAAACACTAGACAGCAACTAACATGATAATGTCTGCCTGTTGTTAAAATTGCATCAGCTATTCTATGAACTTCTTTATTTAATGTTCTATCTGAAATTGCTTCAATATCATCCATCACGACCATAGAATCTTTAAAATCTTGCGGTGTTAAATTGTCTTCAAGTAGTTCATTATCAATTTTTATATAAGATACTTTAACCCCATCAAATGACTTATCTGCTTCTGGAAAAGGAGAAAAAACATATATCTCATTTTTCGGAAATGTCTTTTTATATTCTATTAAAAACTGCTTTATCCACCATGTTTTACCACTTCCACTAGAACCACAGACATAATTTATACTCCTTTCAATTTTAGGATTAGGTATTAATTGGAAGCTATCGTCTCCTTTTAATTTAAGCTCATTAAAACCGTGCAAGGACCGTGCTTTATCATCTAAATGGATGACTTTATTATTAAGCTTTTTTGACGTTGACTTTATTGTGACCACGGGATGACCGTTGTTCTCAAATGATAAAAATTTCATTATTCATAATATTATATTATATTATTTTTATAAAATTAAAGTCTTAAAAATTATCTTTAGTATAGTATATATACAAATGTCTTTAACAATTGTCAATGGAGTAATTCAAACAAATGCAAACAGTAATAACCCTTTTGTTATTGCTGGTGTTGGAACATATTCTTTTTTAGATATTAATAATTTCATAAC
>Ga0164297_10003113_pt1 | contig 15708 bp, 13 predicted proteins | sample GEODES058metaG_FD_113539 | JGI IMG/M metagenome (GOLD analysis project Ga0164297, IMG submission 113539) | Dystrophic lake water microbial communities from Trout Bog Lake, Wisconsin, USA - GEODES058 metaG | ecosystem: Environmental > Aquatic > Freshwater > Lake | place: USA: Trout Bog Lake...
GGATAACGGTGACCTCACCGTTACTCCAGCGCCACTCTTTGGACCAGCTTCAGTCGACGTTGGAAATGCCGGAACTGTCATGCGCTTTCTGCCTCCGGTCGCTGCTATGGCGAAGGGGATCATTTATTTCGACGGAGATGCCAGGTCTCATGAGCGTCCGCTGGGACCGGTTATCAAGGCGCTGGAATCCCTCGGGGTCAGCATTGAACACGGTGGTCGCTATAGCTTGCCGATGACCATCAATGCGAACGGCCCATTGAAGGGTGGAGTCGTTGAAGTCGATGCTTCACTATCCAGCCAATTTATATCGGCTCTGCTCTTGGTCGCGCCCGCAACGATCAATGGAATTACCGTTAAACACATCGGCGCATCGCTCCCCTCTTTGCCACATATTGAAATGACTATTTCGATGCTCCGCGAAAAAGGCGTAAGCGTTCATGTTGCAGAGAACGAATGGCGGGTTGAGCCAACTTCAATGCCAGGTAGTGACGGCGTCATCGAACCTGATCTTTCCAACGCTGCGCCATTTATGGGAGCCGCGATGATCTGCGGCGGCACCGTCGTTATCCGCGATTGGCCAAAACAAACGACTCAACCAGGTGATGAGCTTCGTAACATTTTTACACAAATGGGTGCGAACGTTGAATTCCGCGGCGATGATCTAGCGATTACCGGCGGGGCAATTCACGGAATTGATATTGATCTCCATGACGTCGGTGAACTCACGCCTTCGATCGCCGCACTCTGTGCGCTCGCGGATTTTCCTTCTTATTTGCGCGGTATCGCACACTTGCGCAATCACGAGACCGATCGTCTCACCGCGCTTGCAACCGAAATAAATGCACTGGGTGGCAACGTTGTTGAGGAACCTGACGCACTTCGCATTTACCCTGCGCCGCTACATGCTGGCGTATTCCATACCTACGAAGATCATCGCCTAGCTACCGCAGGAGCAATGATTGGACTACGAATCCCTGGTATCGAAGTTGAAAATGTGGAAACCACAAAGAAGACCCTCCCAGATTTTCCGGGCGCCTGGAGTCAGATGTTGAACGGTGATCGATGACACATCGCGAGCTCGATGAAGATGACGTCAGGGTTCGCCCCAAACGCTCTTCCAGACCGCGTACAAAAGATCGACCAGATTATTCTGCTGCAGCACTCGCCCGCATTATTTCGGTAGATCGTGGCCGAAGCGCAGCAATCTTGGAGGGCGTCACGAACAACGGTGAACCAATAATTGTTACCGCCATGAAAGCGCGCGAACTCGGCAAGAAATCAGTAGTTGTTGGAGATTTAGTGCGGCTAGTGGGTGACGTTTCAGGGCGGACAGATACCCTGGCTCGCATCGTCACCGTTGAACCACGTACCAATGTCCTGACTCGCACCGTCGAAGATGATGCCGGCATGGAGCGAATGATTGTTTCCAATGTGGATCAGATAGCTATCGTCATGAGCGCTGCTAATCCCGAGCCCCGTCATGGTTTTATTGATCGGGCACTGGTGGTCGCATTCGATCAGCGCATCACTCCGCTAATTGTGATGACCAAGTGCGATTTGGCAGACCCTTCGGAATTCTTGAGTTCATACAAGGAACTGGGAATTGAATCAGTGCGAGTACAACGCGGTGCTGATCTCACAGAGTTGCGATCACATCTCGCAGGCAAACGGACCGTCCTATTAGGGCACTCAGGCGTCGGCAAGTCCACACTCGTAAACGCCTTGGTAGAAAATGCGAACCGAGCTACTGGTGATGTGAATGATGTGACAGGGCGAGGCAGGCATACATCATCAAGCGCCGTGGCACTTGAATTAAAAGTTAACTCCGGATGGATTATTGACACGCCTGGGGTGCGCTCATTTGGCTTGGCCCATGTAGAGCGCGATCGCGTTATCGGCGCCTTTGGCGAATTCGCTGAAGCGATGAGAAGTTGTCCAAAAAATTGTTCACACGATGAAGCAGAATGTTCACTCAATGAAGTTATTATCGACCCACACTCAAAGGCCCGACTAGCTCGACTACGTGGGCTATTACGCGAAGGTAAAATGAATCCATGAGAGATCTTGCCCAGGACTTAGCGCTTGCTCAAAAACTTGCAGATGCCGCAGATTTGATTTCGAAATCGCGCTATCAATCGTTGGACTTGGTCATTGAGACTAAGCCCGATCTCACCCCGGTAACGGATGCAGATAAAGCAGTGGAGAAAGCGATCCGTGAAGTGCTGGCTACAGAAAGACCTGCAGATTTAATCGTCGGTGAAGAGTTCGGCACTCCAGACCTCACCGGCGATTCTTACTACTGGGTGATTGATCCGATCGATGGCACAAAGAATTTCTTGCGTGGAATTCCTACATGGGCAACGCTCATCGCACTGTGCAATCCTGAAGGAAAAGTTGTCGTGGGCGTTGTCAGTTGCCCTGCGCTTTATCGTCGCTGGTTCGCCCACGAAGGTGGCGGGGCATTTGTCGTTGAGAACGGTGGTACACCAAAGCAGATTCACGTTTCAAAAGTTACGAGCTTAGAGAACGCCTCGCTCTCGTATTCAGATCTAGAAGGCTGGGGCGCACGTAAGGCAGCGTTCTTAAAGCTCCAAGAAGATATTTGGCGCACGCGTGGGCTCGGTGATTTTTGGTCACATATGTTGGTCGCTGAGGGTGCTGTCGATATTGCCGTTGAGCCAAAGCTTGCGCTTTGGGATATGGCAGCGCTTGATATCGTCGTTCGCGAAGCCGGTGGATCATTTACAAACATTGACGGACTGCCTGGCTCACATGGCGGAAGCGGTGTATCAAGCAATGGTTTGTTGCACGATGACTTCATTAAGGCACTCAACGCATGAGATTCCTCTGGTTTGGAAGAAAGCGCCGGGCAGATCGAAAAGCACAAAGTCAAGCGGTCGTAGTACGCGAACCGCAGGAAGTTTTTAGTGTCAATGATTTCGTTGTCATTAACTCCCCGCTCGCGGGATCTAAAACGACCACGCTTGCATCTGAAAATATTGATTCACTCATTCTCTCCCTGGTCTCTGAACTCCAATCGCCAGCAGAAATTGCGGTGCAGGAATTTTTTCAGGAGCGGGGCGCCCAGAAATATCCGGTCACCAATTTTTCCCACAATCCATCACGTGGTCTTGGCGGACGAGTGAGCGACGAGTCGGCAAAACGTATGGTCCTTATAGGTCCAGCCCCCGTCATTTCGCGGGCAACTACTCCCCTATGCAAAGAGCTGAGCGAGGTTGTGAGTAACAACCCCAATGCGCTCTTAGTTGCTATTGATGGAATCGCTTACGCGACGTACACCGTAACCAGTGAGTTTATTTAGAGCTCTAGCCAACCGTGCTGAGGGAGTTCATCGGCACGCTCTGGACCCCATGTTCCTTTAAAGTAAGGCGACAGGTGTGGTTCATTGTTGATAATTCCTTCAACAATTCTCCAGGTCTCAAGCACCGAATCAATACGGGTAAAGCGCATATGGTCACCTTGCATAGCGGCGCGAAGTAGGCGCTCGTAAGCTTCCTGGCGTTCACCAAGCGCGGCCGAGAAGTTAACGGTGAGCTTTACAGGCTCTGTCTCTAAACGATCTCCCGGTGATTTTGCCTGCAACTCGATATCCACGCCGTCGTTTTTGCCCAATCTAAATCGAAGCAAATTGGAGGAACCCTCCTGGGACTCCGCAAAGAGCAATCGAGGCGGCTGCTTAAATTCAATAATTACTTCAAGGGTGCTCTCCGTGAGGTGCTTTCCGGTGCGAACATAGAACGGAACGCCTGACCAACGCCAGTTATCTACATGCATGACAGCCGCGGCGTAGGTCTCTGTAGTTGAACCTGTAGCAACGCCCGGTTCATCGAGGTATCCGACGTATTGGCCACGAATAACATTCTCTGGCTTTAGCGCTGCGATCGCGCGGAATACTTTAAGTTTCTCGTCTTCCATTGTTGCTGATGAAAGGTCTGCTGGTGGCTCCATGGCAATAAGTGCGAGCACTTGGAGCAAGTGATTTTGCATCACATCGCGGATAGCTCCTACACCGTCATAAAAAGCACCGCGACCTTCGACGCCAAAGTCTTCGGCCATCGTGATCTGAATGCTGTTGATGTAGCGATGATTCCAGAGCGGTTCCCAAATCGAATTTGCAAAGCGGAAGATCAATATATCTTCAACGGATTCTTTTCCGAGGTAGTGGTCGATACGGTAGATACGCTCTTCCGGAAGGACTTCTTCAAGTACATCTTGTAGCGCCATTGCGGAATGCAGGTCGCGGCCAAATGGCTTTTCAACAACGAGGCGGCAACGCTCCGTAAGACCAACTCGGGCTAAACCTTGGGTCACTCTTCCAAAAAATGCCGGAGGGATTGCAAGGTAAATAACTGGACTGTGTTTGTCTTTTACTGCTTCAGCTAAATCCTCATAAAGTTTCTCTTCTTGATAATCACCGACGATGAGCGAAAGCTCTTCATCGAGTTGAGCTAAGACCTCTGGATCGGGGTTCGGGAAAGCTTTGTAGATGGACTCCACTGCGTGAGCCGTGAACTCAGCGTGATTCCACTTCGTTGACGCAACTCCAATTACTGGACACTTCAGCGAATCGTTAATCGACATGCTGTACAGGGCTGGGAAGAGTTTCTTCTTTGCTAAATCACCCGTTGCGCCGAAAAGAACGAGAACGTCCGCGTCTTGAATTACCGCTTTTCGAGCATTCATCTACTTCTTCGCCTCCACATGCCCACCAAATTTCTTCCGCATTGCAGAGAGGACTTTATTGGCGTAAAGATCATTCCCGCGTGAAGTGAAACGGCCCATCAACGATGCACTGAGCACGTTAGCTGGGACACCGGCATCAATTGCAGTCTGCACTGTCCAGCGACCTTCACCAGAGTCAGAGACTGAACCTTGGTAGGAATCCAGTTGTGGATCCTCGGTGTAAGCGGTAGCGGTGAGATCAAGTAGCCATGAGGCAACCACAGATCCGCGGCGCCATACTTCGGTGACATCCTCCATGTTGAATTCGTACTTTGTTTCAGTGTGATCACCAACAGCCGTTGGATGCTTGATTCCCTCAGCAGCCGCATGAATCAAATTCAGGCCTTCGGCATACGCTGCCATGGCGCCGTACTCAATTCCATTGTGCACCATCTTGATGAAATGGCCAGAACCAACTGGGCCGCAATGTAAAAATCCGTATTCTGCATTGGAAGGTTCACCGCTACGTCCTGGCGTACGTTCGGCGGATTCGACTCCGGGAGCCATTGCCTTGAAAATTGGGTTGATACGGTTGACGACTTCGCTATCGCCACCAATCATCAACGAATATCCGCGCTCTAAGCCATAGACGCCGCCTGAAGTTCCAACATCAACAAAGTTAATTCCCTTAGTGGCAAGCCATGCTGCGTTGGCAATGTCATCACGATAGAAAGTGTTGCCGCCATCAATAATTGTTGAACCAGGTGCGAGGTGTTCTGCGATCGCGTGAATTGTCGATTGCGTTACTTCTGCTGGAACCATGACCCAGACATACTGTGGGTTGGAATCGTCATTAAATTGAGCGAGATCGGCCAGTGATTGAAGCCCAGTGAATCCTTCGGCTGCAACGCTCTTCACGGTTTCCGGATTCACATCAAATACTGCGATGTTGACCGATCCATCGCCATGGCTCTTGATTCGTCGGGCGATATTTGCGCCCATACGTCCCAATCCGACCATTGTTAATTGAATGTTGCTCACGCGTCTCCCCTTGCCGACTCTTTCTAAAAATCCACTGTAACTATTCTCTGGTATCTGAGGGCAAATCTGTGAGTATCGCCAGTTGACTATCTGGTGAACTCTCACGAAGGAGCAGAACCGGCGGTTTTTGGATCTGATTTTCATCAGATAGCGCCTTGAATGCCTCCGCCTTCTCCTGCCCTAATACAAATATAAAGATATGCCTTCCTTGAGCCAGCCTGGAGAGTGAAATGCTCACGCGCTTAGGCGGCAACTTAGGTGAATTATGTACGGCGATTGCCAGTGCCGCGACTTTTGGATCAAATAGACCCGGGAAAAGGCTTGCAATGTGTCCATCCTCACCCATGCTCAACACAACAGCATCAAATTCACGCGTACCCAGCTCTAAAGAGAGCTCCGTCGCATAGCGCTTCGCAGATTCATCAAAATCAGGCAGGTCTTCAACGCTATGAAAGACGATATGAGACTTCGTCAGTCCAAACTCTGCTATCAATATACGATCGGTTCGATCCGGATCATCAAATCCAACGCAACGCTCATCCGAGAACCAAACATGGAGCATGCAGCCTTCAAAGGTAGAGTTTTCTCGGAGCAACTTAAAGAGAGATTGATCTACCGCCTTAGCAATCGCAGTTCCGGTACGCCCGCCGGTCAAGACAATGTGAGCAACCTTGCGCTCACCCCATGCATCTGCGATCGCAGAAACTACGCCAACAGAACAAAGACCCACCAAGTTTTCACTTGATGGGTCGCTGATGATCTTCATAGTAGCGGGGACAGGATTTGAACCTATGACCTCTGGGTTATGAGCCCAGCGAGCTACCGAGCTGCTCCACCCCGCGTCGGTAGCGCAATCCTACGAGAAAAGCGCCAATAACCCAAAACGGGGTATGAATGCCTTACTTTCCTTGCGCGGCTATCGCCGCTGCAATTGCAGCTTTCAGTTGATTCTGAGCAACACCATATGCAGCAAAGTCGCCATTCTTCAGCGCTTGGTTTGCAGCGGCGAGAGCAGCTTGAGCATTTGCAAGAGCTTGCTTTAAGGATTCAGAGCCATTGCCGTTTCCTTTACTCGTGCTAGTGCCACCTGATGAAACTGCAGTAGTACCCGTGCCAAGGCTTACTCCAGAACTTCCGCCAAACACTTGGTCGAGCGCATCTTGCAACGTGTTTCCAAAACCGATCTGATCACCAAAGGAGACCAATACTTTTTGGAGCAATGGGAATGAAGAAGCATTTGAAGTCGCACGCACATAAACGGGCTGCACATAAAGCAGTCCGCTTCCCACTGGAAGTGTGAGCATATTTCCAAGTACTACATCCGAACCACCTTGTCGCAGGAGCGAGAGAGTTTGCGCGACATCAGGTTTCGCCTCAAAGTTCGAGGCGACTTGTGATGGTCCAGAAATATTTGTCGATCTCGGCAATTGCAGCACGGTGATGTGTCCATAATTTGGACCAGCATCAGAGTTCACAACTGCAAATGCGGTGAGATTCTGTCTAGTGCCTCGTGGAACGAACGATGTAGAGAGCGAGAAGTATGACTTCGATGAACCAGGCAATTGCAAGGTCTGATACGTCGGAGGTTGATTCTCTGCATTGCCACCGAGTGACGATGGATCACTTGGAATCTTCCAGTAATCCTGACCACCGTAATAGGCAGCAGCAGAGTCAACGTGGTAAGTGCTGAGCACATCACGTTGCACTTGGAAGATACCTTCTGGATAGCGAATGTGCGCCAGGAGGTCCGGTGAAATATCACTCTTTGGCTTCACCGTTCCTGGATAAGCCTTGCTCCATGTCTTTAGAACCGGGTCATTGGTATCCCACTGATACAAAGTGACCGTACCATCGTAAGCATCAACCGTAGCCTTTACGGAGTTACGGATGTAGTTCACACTCATGTTTGGTAGAGATGTAACGGCCTGTGAACTTACGGTCTCAGAGTTTGTAGTCGCATCCGCGAGATTCTCGTAAGCAGAGTTCGGGTATCCAGCTGAAGTCGTATATCCGTCGACAATCCAAAGTATGCGACCATCAACAACTGCAGGATAGATATTTCCATCTAGCGTCAACCATGGTGCCACTTTTTGCACGCGCTCTGCCGGAGAGCGGTTATAGAGAATTTTGGAATCTTTATTGATCAAGTTGGAGAGAAGAATCTGTTGATCTTTGTACTTCACTGCAAAGAGAAGACGGGTCAACAAACTTCCCATCGGTACGCCACCTTTACCGGCGTATGTGTAGTTCTGCTGGCCACTTGCCTGCGAATCATCTGGATAATCCAATTCGTTGGGCGTGCTCTTTGCCGAGCCACCTACGATGGAATAACCCGGTACGTTATTTCCAAAATAAATCCGAGGTTCGAATTTTCCGAGACCCGTTGAAGGAGGAATATTGCCAACCGTGAAGCTCGGCTTGCCGTCTGCATCTACAACGTTCGTTGGAGCGGCAACAAATCCAAAACCATGCGTGTAAACCAGATGGTCATTAATCCAATTCTGCGCCGGTGAACCAGCAATGTTGAGTTCACGGACCGCAACGACCATGTCTTGCTTCTTTCCGTTCACCGTATAGCGATCTACGCCAAGTGCATCAGGGAACGTGTAATAAGGCTTGATTTGTTGGAGCTGTCTAAATGTCGCCGACAGGACATCAGGATCGAGCAACCTTGCATTGGAGATGTTTGCAGAGTCATTTGCGAGTTGCCCAGGCTGGGTTTGAATGACCGCCGGGTAGTCTTTGATGGTTACATTGTCCAAACCGTATGCAGCGCGCGTAGCGTTAATATTTCGCTGAATATAGGGCGCCTCTTTATTTGATTCGCTCGGCTTCACCGTAAATTGTTGGATGAAAGCTGGATAGATTCCCGCAATTAAAAGTGATGAAATCACCATCAAGGCTACGCCAGCTGCGGGCAAGACCCATGAACGGCGAATGATATTCGCAAAGAACAAGATCGCGCAGATCACTGCGATGCCGGCGAGAATAGTTTTTGCAGGCAGTAGCGCATTGACTGCGGTGTAACCAAGTCCGGTAAAGAGCGCCCCTTGATGAAGTGCAAGGTCGTAACGGTCAAACCAATAGGCGAGCGCTTTAATGAGCACCAGTACGCCGAGCAATACAGAGAGTTGCACTCGAGCTGCAACGGTTGTGCGGTCTTGACGAACCTGCGGGCGAATTCCTCCGTACACATAATGCATGGCGACAGTCGCAAGTAAGGAGATCAAAATCGTTGAGATCGCCCAGCTGATCAGCGATTCATACATAGGAAGTTTGAAAGCAAAGAAAGAAATATCTAAATGGAACTGCGGATCTTTGGTGCCAAATGGAGTTGAGTTAATAAATTGCAACCAGGTTTGCCAAAGTTTTGCACCAGATGTTCCTGCAAACCAAAATATGGCAATCGCCACGACGCCAACGACATAGCGTTTAATCGGTTCAATCTGACCACGATATCGCTCCAGGCTTTCAGCTTCGGCTGTAAGCGGAACATAGATCGGGCGGCGGCGATATGCGATAACAATATTTGAGGTGATGAAAAGCGATGTGATTAAACCAAAAGCGATGAAGAGTTCAATCTTTGTGGTGAGCGTCTTACTCCAAACGCTTGTGAAATTTACCGAGCGGAACCAGAGAAGGTCGGTATAAAACCCGGTGAGCGATACGAGGATCGCAATTACAACGATCAGTCCAATAATCAAGTAACCGAACGGGCTTGGGCCACGTCGCTTGTTCGGATCTCGCGGCGCGCCAGGATCCCTAGGTGGCCGACCAGAATTAAAGGGATTATTTGGAAACTGGAAAGAACTCATGGAATTACTCTAGTGCTCGGAATCGGACTCCCGGAGAGTTTGTTGGAAGAGCTGAAACTTGTCGACCGATCGATTGGTTTCATTGTCGAATTTATCTTTGAATTTAAGCGCCCAGAAGGCGTATCCAATGGCCACCGAAACGGCGATGAATGGCACCACCCACCAAATGAGGGCCGCAAATGCCGTAGAAGTGACGTGCGGGCTCCCAGAAAGGCTCATGTGAGAAAGGGCAAAAAGGGGGTGACGCGCGTTCATAGCCGCACTTTAACCTAGCCACGAAAGAATTGCCGCGAGTGGGAAATGAGTGAGCGCGCCGGGAATTTTTTGAAGGTCAATCTGGTTAAGTTGTCAGAGTCCCAGAGAGAGCAATACCGAGGAGTGAACTTGAGCGGATTTGGTTTCCTACCTAACGACGGCTTCTTTGACGCGAGCACAGCCGGCGCCCCGGGTTCTCCCATGTTGCAACCGTTGGTAATGCGCGAAGCTGCTCGCAAATTTCTGCAGACCCACAATGTCCTTCCTGTAGGTAAGGAAGATCAACAATCGATCCAAGCATCCATTGATATCGCGCAAACGTGGCTTGATCAGTACACACAATTTCCTGCGACGGTCGCCAATGCAGATGTCGCATGGAGCCGTAAAGATTGGGTGGACCAATCGGTTAATGGCTGGCAGAAAATAGTTGAACCGCTCGCACTTGGAATGGTTGAAGCTCTTGGCAAAGTGCTCAATGAGATGGGACCGCAGTTGGGTGAGGCGGGCGCGCAATTCACGAGCGAAAGTTTTCCAAACATACCGAACTTCGGAATCGATGGATTCTTGCCCATCATGCGAAGTTTCATGGGACAACTCATTGCAACCCAGCTCGGTCAATCAATTGGCACACTAGCAATTTCGCTGACTGGCTCTCAAGATGCTGCAATTCCGCTCTTTGAAAAATCGGGAACGCATTTGATTCCGCAGAATATAAAGCTCTGGGGAGACGGTCTCAATATTTCAGAGCAAGATATTGGAATTTATATTGCGCTTCGTGAAGTGGCCGCACAGCGCCTCTTTGCACATACTCCGTGGCTTCCCGAATATATTCGCGGATTGATCGAAAGCTATGGTCGCGGAATAACGGTTGATATCGCGGCCATTCAGAGCCAGGCAGAGAGTGCACTGAACTCTGGTGAATTAGATATTAACAATCCAGAATCAATCACACTTGCTATCAATAATGGAATGTTCCAACCAGAACAGAGCCCAGCACAAAGTGCAGCGCTCTCGAAATTAGAGATTACCTTTGCTCTCATTGAAGGATGGATCGATCACGTAGTTCACCTTTCAGCAATGGATCGCTTACCTTCTCTTGCAGCGCTTGAAGAAAGTTACAGACGCTCTCGCATTGAAAGTGCCCCAACCCAACAACTCTTTGCGATGTTATTGGGTTTGCAAATATCTCCACGTCTTACGCGTGAATGTTCACATTTTTGGAATGAGATATATGAATTAAGTGGCTCGCAGAATGGCGGAGTAGAAATTCGTGATCATCGCTGGGAAGATCCTGCACTTCTTCCACAAGTAGATGATCTATCTGATCCTGCAAAGTATTTGCAGAGTACAACTGTGCCGGATGATTTATCGGGGCTTATATAAAAGATACAAACAAAAGAGCCCTTTACTCAGGCTTTTTTGTAAACAAAAAAGCTTTCTAACTTGGCTCATTTATAAATAAATGAGCCAAGTCCCCGGGCGCACGATTTGATGTCTGCCTTCCCCTTGCATACATCAAACGGTTTTCCGAAGACTTGGTGAGTGAAACTTATGCCATGTTGCCACGAATGCCAAAAAGAAATGCCACAATTACTTATTAAATGTTGTTGATAAGTCTGTGGAAAATCTGGGGGTAACTCATGGAATCGGTGGACAATTTTCACCAGGATTCCCTCTTCGCAGATACCCTCCCGGACATGAATCCCCCGCCGCCGCTACGTCCGAGCCAACGATTTTTGCGTAGTCGCGCCCTTCCCGAGAACCTTCCAGAATTTCGGGTCATTCGTAGCTCACGGCGAAAACGGAGCATTAGCGCACTTCGCCAAAATGGAATTATCGAAATTCATATTCCTGATCGCATGAGCCGCAAGGCGGAACTAGAAATCATCCCCGAGATGATCGAAATTGTTCTACGTCGGGAAGCAAAGAACCGCTCCAGCGATCAGCATCTCAACGAGATGGCTGCAGAATTATTGAGTACCTACTTGCCCGACTTTCACGAGCGACCTAGATCCATAGTGTGGCGAAATATGCGCGAGCGCTGGGGTTCGTGCACGACATCCGATCAAACAATTCGAATTTCACAGCGACTCAATGGCGCTCCTGAATATGTCATCGCTTGCGTACTCTTCCATGAACTGATCCACCTTCGGATCCCAGGGCATGTGAAAGAGTTCACCGCTTACCTAGATCGTTTCCCGGACAAGGATCGCGCAGAGGCCTATCTGGAAGGGTTTGAAGCCGGTTTATCGGCCACCCCTGACTCAACCCTCTAAATTCGGACATTTCACCTTAAATTGCCTATTTCTGGGTTATTTACCGGGGATCTGGCGCGGTATTGCAAATAATTCTCATCTTTATCCCCGGATATGCCTTCAAATCCCCCCGCTTTCCATACCTCGCGGGTATCGTGCGCGTTGTACGCACGCTCGCTGGCGGGAGGCTCCCGGAGCTTTGAGTGTGTGGCGAAGAGGAGGTCAATATGGCTGAGGAATATAAGGGCGAGGCTTACTGCGTCAAGTGCAAAGAGAAGCGTTCCTTCGAAGGTCATGTGAAGGTTTCTGAATCTGGTCGCCGCATGGCACAGGGCATCTGTCCAGTATGTGGCACCAAGGTAAACCGCATCTTGGGCAAAGCGTAAGCAAACGTAGATTCCCCTCACCGATCACAAAGATCTGGTGGGGGGAATTCTTTTATCCCCAGATCTAATTTTCCGACAGTCCTAATAGCCTGCAAACGGCAATCCTTCATCCATGGACGCCTCCCCCGCTATCAACTATCCGGCAATTAACCATCCAGCAATAAGATTAAAGAGCGATGTGACGTTGCGGCCCCTTGGCGCTAGACACTTTCTGGGGCTGCCGCATCGCGGAATATTTATCGACGATCCACTACATCTCATGATCGCTCGCCAACTCGATGGCTCACAGAGCGCGGGGCACATCGCGACGGGTCTCAAATGCGAGCGAAGCGCTGTTGATTCATTTATTGGAGTGCTGATGGAGAGTGAACTCATAGATTTCTTGGATCCACTGAAGGAGGGTGAAAGAAAGTCATCACCTAAAGATTTTAACCAGCAGTACATCGCAACCCGAAAGGCGCCAGAGCTCGCACTCGCTTCTCATCGCCCAGGAAATTTTGATGGCGGTAATTTCGAATTTGATAATCGTGCCCAAGCGACGATTCTGATTTCCGGAGAGAACCGGTTAGCTCGCAATTTATTGATCGCACTACATGCCTCTGGGTTCACGCAAACTCGATTAATTCCGCGCGCAAGACTTTCGCGGAGAATCGAACCAGACGATGTGTGTGGGATTGTCGTACAAAGCGCGGATATCGGACGATCGCGTGATGAGTTCATGAAGGAAGTCATTCGAAATTCGCAAATCACAAAGGGGGCTGGACTAGAAACGGTAAGCCCTGAAGGGAGTAATGCGCTTGCTTATGTCGCAAAATCTAAGCCTGATTTAATTATTTCAACGGTAGCGATCGAGTGGGATTACGTGCAACGCTGGCAAAGCGAGGGGACTCGATATTTACACCTCAATACCTTGATCGGCGGGACGCTTGAGGTTGGCCCATTTGTGATTCCAGGGCAGAGTCCGTGCCTACGGTGTGTAACTCTCACCAAACGTGAAAATGGAATTGATACTCAGATGGAGTTCATCCGTAAAGAGGTTCCTACCGCAGTCGCCATCTATATGGCGGGGCTGCTGACATTGGCGGTTAGCCAATACTTTGCAACGGGCAACTGCGACCTGATCGCCTCATCGCTCTGGTACGACATGCACAATCCCATGCGGGCAGCAGAGCAGCGATATTGGAGCTTTCACAGTTCCTGTGGATGCAGGTAGCGCTTAGCTTGCGAGTGCTTCTTCTTCCTCTTCACCTTCTTCCACTACCTCCACTACCTCCACTACGTCGGGCGCAGGATTCACACGTGGCCTGCCGACAGTTCGCTTTGCAGCAACTGGCACACCCTCCACAAACAACTCTCCGCCCCACACACCGCATGGCTCACCACGCGATATCGCTCCCTGCAGACAAGCCGACTTCATCGGGCATGCAGCACAGAGTGACTTAGCGACGGCAATCCGTTCGTTTGACTCGTCGAAAAATAACTCTGGATCAGCTGTGTGACAGGGAAGTTCGAACTCTCCCGTTACATCACGTAGCCCCAACTTCTCACCGTCGGCCCACCCAGGGACCAGTAATTCACTCAGGAGAACCGTCACGGCTCTCACCTCCTCTTTCTATCTCTTATCTCTCGTTTGTTGATGTTTAGTTTGTTTTTTAGTTTTGCCCTGATAAAGAAAAAGGACCGCTCATCCGATTGGATGTGCGGCCCCTGGTGGGTCTCTTCGAGTTATCGAATAGAACTCCAGGTTCCGCGCAGTCCATAGGCTGCAAAATTCTTGGTTGCCCAGAACTTGCCCGCATTGGATGTGGCGGCTGTATGAGTGGCATGAGTTGCATATGAATGTGAGGCAGCCGCGAAGATCGTGAAGGCAGGAGAGATCACGTCAGAGATCGAAGCACGTGAAGTGCTTGCTACACGCTGTGTATTCAACACATCGGCCCCCTGTTGCTCTCGATTACTTCGGACTTGCCCGCTACCTCGGACCGATCAAATTGCTTGACCTGTTAAGGCAACCCCCAAAGAGTAAGGGGAAGGATTAGATTCGCGCAACCGAATTAGTAGACAGGAGCGGTGAGAGGAACTCACTCGGCTCCCCGTAATAGCTGACATGAACCCGACTCTTGGCCCGCGTGAGGCCGACATAAAACAGGCGGCGTTCTTCCTGAATATCCCCACCCATTGGCAAAATTCCATCATTCACGGCCGCTAAGAACACCTCTTCCCACTCCAAACCCTTTGCAGCATGCAAGGTAGAAAGGACTACCCCAGGAAGAGTCGGTGGATTGTTCTGCTCAGCTCGATCTTCAAGCTCACGCAGGAAGGTCCGAAGTGATCGCGCTCCGCCGGCCTTCAAATCCGCGGCTAAGTTCAAAAATGCTCGAACATAATCTGCATTTCCAAATGGTCGCAAGACCGACTCTAAATCGTGGAGCCAATCCCCTTCCTCGCTCGGCAGCACCGATGCACTTCGAATCACTCGCATTGCATCGCGCACTTCGACGCGGTCAAAGAATCGTTCGCTGTTCTTCAGTTGGGTTTCAATCCCCATTCCCTTAAGCGCCGATTCAAAGGCATCCAACCCCGCGTTCGTTCGTGTCAGGATCGCAATATCTGAAAGGTCTCTTCCATGCTCTGCATGCAATTTTGAAACCGCTTCAGCGACGGCTTTTGCTTCTGATTGCGCGCTAGCGAATTGTGAAAGCCGAAGTTTCTCGCCCGATTCATTAACAGAGGTGAGTTCGTGATCCTGATGTCCTACACCAGCCTTAATGATTTGGTTAGCGGTCTCGATAATTTCAGGAGTGGAGCGGTATCCGCGCGTGAGTTTGACCAGATGCGCATCTGGAAATCTGGATTTGAATCCGAGTAAAAAAGCGGATGTTGCGCCGGCGAATGAGTAAATCGTCTGCGCGGAATCACCGACGACGCATATATCGTTTCGGGTACCAAGCCATAAGTTAAGTAGGCGCTGCTGTAGCGGAGATACGTCCTGGTACTCATCAACGGTGAAGTAACGATATTGATCGCGCACTCGCTCTCTCACATCGCGGTCTTCTTCAAGCATTCCCACCGTTAAGAGCAGCACATCTTCGAAATCAATAATGCGCTCCTGGTGCTTCAACGTTTCATAGGCTTGATACACCTTTGCTATCTCTGCATAGTTTTCTCTGTCCGGCCTGCCATTTGGAATTCGAAGCGTGCGGCCAACCCCCAAGGCTTGCTCAACGTAGTCACTCGGAGAAAATTGCAGCGCCTTTGCCCATTCAATTTCAC
>Ga0164297_10003114_pt1 | contig 15703 bp, 21 predicted proteins | sample GEODES058metaG_FD_113539 | JGI IMG/M metagenome (GOLD analysis project Ga0164297, IMG submission 113539) | Dystrophic lake water microbial communities from Trout Bog Lake, Wisconsin, USA - GEODES058 metaG | ecosystem: Environmental > Aquatic > Freshwater > Lake | place: USA: Trout Bog Lake...
ACGCCTGAAGCTGCTCAAGATGCGTTCGTAATGATGCAACGCATGATTGACCAATGGTCTAACGAGCAGATGATGGTGTTCTATAAGACAGAAATCATTTACACACTCACCCCAGGTCAAACCCAGTACACAATTGGCCCTGGCGGTGAGATCGGTGCAACCTTTACAGGATCAATCACCAACAACATTCTCACAGTCACAGCCATCACCCAAGGCGCTATTAGCTTAGGAATGACCCTATCAGGCACAGGAGTCACAGCTGGGACTAAGATCACAGGCTTTTTAACAGGCGCAGGCGGTAACGTTAACGAGTTGGGCACATATCAGCTCAACCTATCGCAAAACGTGGCTTCAACAACGATTAACGCCTTTTATCAGCGCCCACTCAGCATCAATTCGGCATTTGTACGCATCAACACCTCACAAAGTGGCGTACCCATCCTAAACGGCGGTCTAGACTATCCCGTGGCCATTCTGAACGTAGAAGACTATGAAATGATCGGTCTTAAAACGTTAAACGGACCTTGGCCAAAAGCACTCTACTATCAACCAACCGAGACACTAGGAAACATCTTTGTTTGGCCAAACCCAGCACAGGGTGAGATGCACATTTTTGCCGACACATTATTCAGCAAGTACACCACAATCAACGACACAATGCTATTGCCAGAAGGCTTTGAGAGCTGTCTAGAATGGTGTTTAGCCGAACGTTTAATGCCCCAGTATGGAAAAGCGTCAGCCACGCAAATATCAATGATTAACGCTTTTGCAGCGCAGGGTAAGAGCACGATCAAGCGCACAAACATGAAGCCTGTTCAGTCGGCTAGGTATTCTGATGCTTTGTTGATGAGCAGGGCCAAGGACGCAGGCTGGATCTTGACTGGCGGCTTCCTACGCTAAAAACATATGTACTACGTTTATCAGCATTCAAAAGCAGACAACAGCCAAATCTTTTACATTGGTAAAGGAAAAGCTAAGCGTTTTAAAGAAAGTCGTGGGCGTAATGAATTTTGGCATAGAGTAGTCAATAAACATGGTTTTATTCCTGAAATCATAGTTAATAATTTAGATGAAGAATTAGCGTTTTTATGTGAAGTTGAAGCTATTGATTTATATAAAAGATTAGGTTTTCAACTTGTTAATGCCACAAATGGTGGTGAAGGTGCTTCAGGATATAAACATTCTGATGAGCATAAAAACAAAATGAAGGGGAATGATTTTTGGAAACTTGTTAAAAGCAATGGTTTCAAAGGTCAAACCCACACAGACGAACAAAAAGCTAAGTGGGCAGAAACTCGAAAAGGAACACCTAGCCCTAGAAAAGGTGTTGTGTTAACTGAAGAAACTAAACAAAAGATAAGTCAAGCTAGACAAGGCAAACCAATAAAAGCCAGACGAGTTTTAACTGACGATCAAATCAGACAAATTAGAATTGAACTTAAGACCGAAAGAATGGCAGTTCTTGCTAGAAAATATAATGTTGGCGAGACAACCATTAGCAGAATTCGAAATAACGAACGTTATCAGGATGTCACATAATGCCAGACTTTAACTTTGTCGGAGCAAGTTACACCGCACCTAGCATTTATCAGGATGCTAGTGAGTGTATTAATTTTGTTCCTGAAGTTGATCCTACGCTACCCCAAGGTTCTAGGGGTGTTGTGGCGCTTTACCCAACGCCAGGCTTAACCACGCAAGTCGTTCTTCCAGCAGGCGCAGAAGTCAGAGGTATGCGAACCTTATCGGGCGCTAGTCAAATGATCGCAGTCTGTGGGGCTTATGTTTACCTTTTATCAAGCACTTTAACGCCCACTATTGTCGGTATCCTAAACAGCTCTACAGGGCGTGTAGGCATTTCTGACAATGGCTTGTATGCTTATATTGTCGATGGGTCTTATCGCTACTCATGGCGCATTACGACCCCTACAACGGCTATATTTACAGGGGTTATTTCTGGCACTACTTTGACTGTTTCTAATATCCAAAGTGGCACAATTTCTATTGGTCAGGTTTTGTTTGGTGTTGGGGTTTCTCAAGAAACAATCATTACAGGCGGTTCAGGAACTTCTTGGACTGTCAACATTTCCCAAACAGTCAGTTCAACCTTGATGAACAGCTCTAATACCCAGAGTTTTACTGGGGTGATTACGACTGGATCAACCAATGCTAATTTGGCCACGACTGCTACTTTGTATTTAGGGCAGACGATTCAAGGTACTGGCGTTCCTTTTGATACGATCATTACGGCCATCGTAACGCCCTCTGGTGGTAATAATAATTACACATTGTCCAGCAATACTGCGGTTGGTTCTGAGACCATGTATGCGCTAGATTTCACAGTTTTACCCTCAACTGATGGGGCTTTTAGCGGTGCTAATTCGGTTGATATCATTGACAACTACTTTGTTTACAATAGGCCATCTAGTCAGCAGTTTGGTTCATCAGACGCTTTAAGTCCTATTTCTCAACTGTTGTCCTTTGGTTCTAAAGACGGCTCACCTGATAATCTAGTGGCTTTGATTGTTGACCATCGTGAAGTTTATTTGATGGGTGAAGCCAGTTCAGAGGTTTGGGTGGATGCGGGATTGTTTCCGTTCCCGTTTCAAAGGATACCTGGCACATCTACACAACAGGGTATTGTGGCCCAGTTCAGCGTTTCTAGGCTAGGTGACAGTTTTGCTTACCTTTCTAGAAACAATCGAGGTCAAGGTCAGGTCATGCAAATGGTCGGCTATATACCTCAAAGAATCTCTACCCACGCTGTGGAGAACACACTAGCAAACCAGTACATTTCGGATGCGATAGCGTGGACATATCAGCTAGAAGGGCATGAAGTCTATGTATTATCGTTTCCTACTCTTAACATCACTTGGTGTTATGACGTTACCACTAAGCTATGGCACAAGTGGCTATATTGCACCAATCAAAATCAGTACCAAAGACATCGAGGAAACTGTTGCGCCGTATTCCAAGGTATGGTGCTTGTGGGTGATTACGCCAACGGAAAGATATATGAGTTGGACAAACTCAACTACACCGATGACGGCCAGAACATCAGACGTTTAAGGCGTGCGCCCCATCTTGTGGCAGATTTCCAACGACAGTATTTTGAGGAATTGCAGATACAGTTCCAGCCTGGCGTGGGTTTTACAGGCTTATCTAAGAATTTGTACATTTTTTTACAAGCCCCATATTACATAGCCCCAACTGGCACGTTAGTAATTCCTAGCCAACAGTCTGTTGTTTTAGGCACTCAGAGTGCTATTAGTCAATCGACAGAAACAACTTTACCACAAGCCATGTTGAGGTGGTCAGATGATGGTGGAAGTACCTGGAGTAATGAACATTGGACTACAATAGGACAAACGGGTAAATATCAAAATCGCGCTATTTGGAGGCGTTTGGGACAGGCCAGAGACCGAGTTTTTGAAGTTGTGGTGACTGATCCTGTGAATGCGGTGATTGTTTCTGCAAATCTTAAGAGTAGTGGGGGTGAGAATTGAGTATTCCAACAAATACAACACAGATTCAGCCTTATCCACAAGCGGAATTTTTGGATAAAACGACTAATCGGCCTACTAGGGCATGGCAACAGTTCTTTTTGAATTTGTTGAACTTCTCCTCGGCTACCACGGCAACGACTGGATCGGCAACGTTACCAGCCAACCCTGTGGGGTTTATCAACATAACTGTGAATGGGGCGCATTACAAAGTGCCATATTACAATGTATGAGGGGAAGTAATGGATTTAACAACAGTCAATAATGCCGTGTCAGACGCAGCAGCGGGGTTGCCGTCAGGCTGGACTCAATTTGTTTCTAACAATATAGGCTCTGCTGCCGGTCAGCAAGCGATTGTTCAGGCGGCTGCTAATTTTGGCATTACTAACCCATCCACTATCGCAAGTCTGGTAAACCAAGCAACTGGTATGAGTGTAACGCCTGCCCAAGTGCAAGCGGTGGCTGCTCCTACACCAACTCCAATACCAGCTCCAACACCAACACCTGCGCCAACACCTGCCCCAAGCGGAACTTCATTATCCAACATTGCTACACCGCAATTTGTTGCGTCACCCGCATCAGGTGCAGTTGGTACAAGTTATGGCCAGGCTGCTCCATCTCAAATCAGCACAGCACAACAAGCCAATCCTGAATTGTCTTCATCATTGTTAAACGGCACGGCTGCGGTCAATTACGATGCTGGCACAGGAACTTATAACCTAATTAACACGCAAACTGGAGCACCGATTTCCGGCAATTATCAAGTCCAAGTAGGCACAAACGGCGTTGGTATTAACATTCCTAGTGGCAATGGGATGATTCAAGTTGCTGTCCAGCCGAACGGAAACGGCACTATTCCTCCCGTTACAGCAGCAAACGTATTAAATGTCGGTACAAACGCAGGAGCAGGTGGCTTTGCGGGTGGTATCAATACTTTGGCTAACGCAGCTGCGCCTGGCATTGCTATGCTTGCTGGGGCTAATTTACTTGGTGCTATTGGGGCAACGGATGTTGCAGGCACAGACTTGCTAGGTCAATCCGTAGGGGCTGGCGCAATTGGAGCAGGAACGGCTGATACTGCAATTCCAGCACTAGCAGCAGGTGGTGGAACTTTGGCTAATTTAGCCCCTACCGCACCATCGGCCTTGGCAGCGGGCACAACCGCAGCAGGAACAGATTTATTAGGCCAATCAGTTGGCGCTGGTGCGATTGGTTCTGGATTAGCAGATACGGCAGTTGCACCATTAGCAGCGGGCACGGCAGCAGGAACTTTGGCCAATACGGCAGCACCGGCAGCAGCAGGAACTGCAGCGGGTACTGCAGCAGGAACGGCAGGAACGGCAGCAGGTACTGCAGCAGGAACAGGTGCTGGTACTGCCGCAGGAACTGCCGCAGGTGCTGCAACAGGCGCTGCTGCAACCAATGCTCTAGGATTAACACCACTTCAAACCGCATTGGCAGGAAGCGCATTAGCATCAACGCTTGGTTCAATGAACACAAGTAATGCAATTTCAAATGCTGCTAACACTCAGGCGGGTGCTGCAACAAACGCACAAAATGTTCTAGGAAATTTTTACAGTCAATACGCTGCAGCGCAACAACCATTCCAGAATCTTGGAACACCAGCAGCACAGGATATAACGAACAATCTTCCTTATTTCCAGAATCAATTTAATAACCAAGACTTAAACGCTCAGTTAGCTCCAAATTATCAATTCCAATTACAACAGGGATTAGGCCAAGCACAAAATGCTGCCAATGTTGGCGGTGGATTGTTGTCTGGGAATACTCTGCAAGGATTGAATACTTACGCACAGAATTACGCCCAAGGCGCATACCAAAATGCGTTTACAAATTACCAAAATCAGCGCAATAACATTTATAACAATCTAGCAGGTGTCGCTGGAATAGGTCAAACTTCACTAGGTCAAATTGGCCAAGTCGGTGCTGGATTAGCCAATACTTATGGAAACATTACGACTGGTTTGGCTGCTTCACAAGCTGGGGCACAAACAGCACAAGCAGTTAATCAAAGTAATTTATTAAGTAATTTAGCCAATACTGCCGTTGTTGGTTCAATAGTCAAACCTGCTTAAGGATAAATCATGCCAGTATTTACCGATTATCCAACGTTTAAGGGTACAAGTCTTAATGACTTGCTAGGCTCAGTTTCTAATTTGCAGCAATTTCAACAACAACAACAACTGAATCCAATTCAACTTGAAGCTGCAAAGTTACAACTGCAACAAGCTCAACAGATGAACCCATTGGCTTTGCAAAAAGCACAGATGGATATTGAGCAAGCGCAAAAGATAAATCCTTTAGAAGTTTTATCTAGACAATTGGCTACAACTAAAGCAGCTGGAACTTTACAACCAGAAATTACACAATCAGAAGAAGCGGCCAAACAATCCAAAATTGCTACACAAGAGCGTCAATTTGCTTACGACAAAAACTATAACCAAGAAATCAATCAAATCATTGGTGGTTATAAAAACGATCCAAGACTTAAAAGTGGCAGTCCTAAAGAAGTGGCTGATGTAGTCAAAGATGCAGAGGAACAGGTCAAGCGTTTGGTTAAAAGCGATCCAGAAGGTGAATTTAAGACCGAGATGAGGTTTGCTCCAATCAAGAATCTAATTGCATCAGGTAAGCACGACAAAGTAGATCAGGTGTTTTCTAACCTTATCCAAACTGGAATTAGTCCAACTTCACAACAACAGTTGCAAACGCCACAACTCACGACAGTTGGCGGTGCTCCTGCTACTTTCACATCTGCTACGGGTACTGCTGCGCCATTAAACATCAACCAACCTCAAGGTGGACCTCAAGGTATGGCACAAGGTTTACCACAAGGTGGACCTCAAAGTGGACCTTTACCTCAAGGTTTTGGTATGCCTCAAGGTATGCCTGGTATGCCCCAAGGTTTAACGCCTACACAAATGTCATTGCCCTATCCAGTTCGTAAAGCTGGAGACATTAGACCACTTGCACCTAATGAGCAAATTGATACAGAAAATGGCGCTAAATACCGCAACAGTTTGACAACTAGACAAACAGATTTGGCAACATCTAGACGCAATTTAGATGAAGTGATCGCTCAGGCTGACAAAATAGCAAAAGAATCTACCAAATTTATGGGGTTGGACACGGCCACAGGTACTTTGGGCGCATTGTCTAGAACTTACGCAAATATTGTTGGTGATCCTAAATATAAGCAATTGAGCAAAGATTTGGCCAATGTCCAAATTGCCAACATCCAAGCCCAAGGGGGTTCTATGGATACTGTGGCTGGTCAACAATTGCAAAAGATGGCCAATGGTGACGAGACATATCCTCCAGATGTGTTGAAAAACATTGCCAGAAGAACTTACGCTGATGTACAGAATTTGGATATGCAGGCCACGGCAGCGTCTAAATTTGCTCAGAAGTATGGTGATAACAACCTGAACGCATTTAAGCGCCTATGGTCTGCCAATGCTGATTCAAAGGTGTTTGAAGCTATAACCATCTTTGAAAATGTTAAAGACAAAGCCGAACGCAATAAAGCCATCAATGAACTATTTGGCTCTAATCCACAGGCTAGACAACAATATTTCCAAAAGTACAATAACATCAAGAAATTGACCGAAACTGGGGAACTTTGATGGATGAATTAGGCGAATTGATCCTCGGTGAAAAACCCAAGGTTGAAAAACAACCTAATCTTGTCGCACCTAAAAAAAGCCCCATGAGTGGCTTGAATCCACAATTACAACCTAAAGAAGAACAATCTGACGAACTAGGTCAATTGATTTTAGGCGGTGGTGAAACTATTGCAGAAAAGCCAACAAAAAAATTCAATATTGTTGAAGAATTAAAACAAAAGCAAATGGCTGGCGTGCAAGGCGCTGGCGAAGCAGGTAGAAGTTTTGTCCAAGGCTTGGTGGCTGCTCCAGTTAGCGCATTGGCTGGCATCGGTGGAACTTTGGCAAGTGGCCAATATGGCACTCAGGCTGGCATCCAAGCGGGCGAAAAGACTGCCCAAAGGGTACAACAGGCTATGGCCTACCAACCGCCATCACAAGCAGGTCAGGACATATTGCAAAGCCTACAAAACAAGTTTGAGGCTAGTAAACTCCCGCCTGTAATGCCTGAAGTGCAAGGTTTGATGCCACAAAAGCCACAAGCCCCCACAATGCCTAAGATCAGGATTGAACCTGTCGCACCAAAGCCTGGCATGGTTTCTATGGGCGCAGCGTCAACCACAAACAAAGCATTGTTGGACCAGGCTATTTCACAAGCAACGCCAGAAGTTGCAGCACAATTAAAACTAATTAAGCCTGAAGAAATCAATCCAAAGGCTTTGGAAGCAATCATTGAGGCCGATTCATTAGAAAAGCCAATCAAATTAACTGTTGGCCAGGCTACTGGTGACCCTAGTCGTATATCTAGTGAACGCAATACTAGATCAACATCACCAGAGTTTATTGAACGTTTTAACGAACAAAACAAGGCGTTGCAAGAGAATGTAAACCTTGTAAAAGAAAAGACTGCGCCTGACGTTTTTGCGCCTAATTTTGTGGCTAATGCCGAGGGTGCTATTGATTTTGTAAACAACAAGATCAAGCAAAACCAAGAATCCACAAGCCAAGCCTACAAGCAATTAGACGAGTTTGGCGCGGGTAAGATCAAAGTTGACAGTGCGACATTTGCTAAAAACGCAATGGATGCGCTGACTGCCAAAGAAGATATTGATTTTTTACCGCCTGTTATCAAGTCAAAGATTGATGCTTACACGGCCGGTAAGGAAATGAACTTTGACCAGTACGAGAATTTACGCACTCAGATTGCCAGAGAAACACGCAAAGCACAACGCGCTGACGATGGCAATGCCGTTCACGCCCTAACTTTGGTGCGTGGTGAACTAGAAAAGTTACCTTTAATCGGTGAAACAGAGGAAGCCAAAGCATTGGCTGACAAAGCCAGAGCAACGGCCAAAGCTGAGTTTGACTTGGTCAACAAAGACAGTCCAACTTATAACAAGATTTATGCTGACATTGTCAACGGCAAAGCAGACACTAAAGACTTTATTCAAAGCAATATTCTGAGGTCCAAGAATACCGACTTTGCCAAAACAATGGAGTTATTTAAAGATGATCCAGAAGCCACTCAGCATTTGCGTGCCGGTGCTTTGGATGTGATCATTAAAGATTCCACAGACGCAAGCGGAAACTTTAAGCCCGCCAAATTTAGACAAGCCATTGAAAATCTAGACGTTAATGGTAAATTGTTGCCTTTGTTTGGTGACCAAGCACAAACTTTACAAAAGATTGCTCGGACTGGCCAAAGAATTGAAGCCAGACCCACGGGGGCGTTTGTCAACGAATCCAATACTGCGGTTGATTTGGCCAAACAATATGCCAATCGTATGGCCACACAAGTTCCGATTGTGGGTAGATTTGTTGAACCAGCACAACAACTGATCCAAGAACGTGCCGTTAAGAAACAAGTTCAGCAATCCTTAAAGCCCGCTGCTGGGGCAAAACTATCAGACTTAGGAAAATAACATGAGCGTCAACCTTTCACCTGTAGGTAATGGATTCCAGTTCCTGTCCTCCACAACCCCAAACGTTCCTTTAGCTGGTGGGTATATCTACACTTACCAGGCTGGATCAAGTACGCCTTTGGCCACTTATACCGACAGTTCTGGTGCAACCGCAAACACAAATCCTATTGTTTTAGGCACAGATGGTCGGCCGCCAAATGAAATTTGGTTTTTAAGTGGTTACAACTACAAGTTTGTTTTAACTGATTCTTCTAATAACACAATACAAACTTTAGATAACCTATATGGAATTATTGGAACAACTCCATCGGTTTCTGCAGTACCTAGTGGCGGTATTATTATGTGGTCTGGGTCTATCGGCTCTATTCCTACTGGCTATGTGCTTTGTAACGGCTCTAACGGCACTCCTGATCTGCGGGACAGGTTTGTTGTTGGCGCTGGCAATTCCTATTCTGTCGGTAACAATGGCGGGTTTGCTAGTAGCGGAGTTGTGACCAGCTCTGGGACTAATAATCCTTTGTATTACGCACTAGCATTTATCCAAAAAACATGAGCAATACTGAACAAGACTTGGCCGTTCATGTTGCGGTCTGTGACGAACGTTACAGGCGCATAGAACAATGTTTGCGAGATGGCGAACGGCGCATGACGAAGATTGAATACTTGATTTATGGCGTGATGCTATTGGTTTTACTTGGCCCTGGCGTTGCTGGGGCGTTCTTCCACAAGTTTTTTGGGTTGTAAAAAATTGACCCCTTTACTCTTGTCGCTCTGGCAACTTCGGCGTTTAAATTGGTCAAAGAGTCCTGCGAGATGTACAAGGAGGGGCGGCAATTCGTTGTCGATACAAAAAAAGAGATTGATGGGGTCATTAAGGATGTCAAGTCAATCCAAACAGATGCAAAGGGGATATTTGGTTTTTTCAGGAAATTATTTCGTAGCGAAAAAGCCGAGGAAATCAAGGTTGGGACAAATCTTGTTAAGCCTAAACAAAAAAAGAGGGTTGAATTTGATGAAAACCAAATCTACGCGCAAGTTGCAGACGCTTTGACCAAGTTTTTTCATGCTTACAACGGCTTAAAAAATTACGCCAAAGAACAAGAGGAAATTGCGTTGACGGCATCAGGTGAAGAAGGACAGGACATTGCGATTAAATTGGTGATTGCACAATTACAAATGGAAAAGTTAAACGAGGAAATGCGCGAGTACATGGTGTACCACGTTCCCGAGGAAATGAAGGATTTGTACAGCCGTGTAAACAAGATGGTTGGCCACATTGCTAATCAACAGGCTTTGGCTAGGAAAGCTGAACTAGACAAAAAGAGAAAGATAGCATGGCAAAAACGTCAACGGGCAGAGGAAATTCAGGACAAAATTCTAGCGGTGGTAATTACGGGTCTGATGATCGGGTGGTGCTGGATAATGCTGATGATCGTTCGTTCTTCGTCATTGTTGTCGTGGCATTGATGGCGGTTATTTTGTTGTTTATTCCGATCCTTTCTTGGATGTACATTGACATCAAAATGATGGAAATCAGGGTTAACAAAGCACTTGCAAAGATTGAAGGCAAATGAAATATCTGTTGTTATTATTGTTGTTGGCGGGGTGTGATGATAGATACCGGTATCTATGCCAAGACCCTGACCACTTTAATGACAAAGATTGCGTTCACCCTAAGTGCGAATTCAGTCAGACTTGCCCAGAATACCTGGTTGCGCCTGTTTTGGAGAAAAAGGTTGAACAAGTTAACAAGTGAAGAAATCGAGGTTAGGGTCTGGGCCATCGTGGTGTTGGCCATTACCGCCATTCTATTTTTCATTGTTGTCGCACTTCTGTACTCGGTCACTTTTGTTGTCCAACCCATCAAGGCTATGGCCCCAATTGACCAGGCTTACACCAAGATGCTCAACGACATTGTTTTGCTCATCGTTGGGGCAATAGGTGGTGTAGCGGGTAAAAAGGTAGCGGGCGGTGTAGCAGGCACAATTGGGGCTATAAAACAAGCCACAAGCCCACAAATGCCCATGATGGGGGGTTGCTATGGAATGCCCCAAGCGATGCCCCAAAACGGCTTTAATCAGGCTTTCGGGGCTATGCCAACGTTCACCAATCCTAAGTTTGACGAGTCATGGACACCGCCTCCTCCTCCAACTGGACCGCCTGTTTTGGAAGATGACGAGGAACGCGAAAGAATGGCTCACGCGCGGGATAGCACTAAAAATGTTTGATTTTTTTGCACATTTTTTGCATTATTTGGCTTTATTTGCGCTAATTCTAGGATTTGGAGCGTATGTAATTAGCTATTTAGTGGGTTTCTTGCCCATGTTAAAACCCCACGCTTTGGTTATCCAAGTGGTGGGAATTGTGTTGATTGTTTTAGGAGGATACTATGTCGCAGATGAAACAGGTTATAACCGGCGCGTTGCTGAAGATCAAGCAGAAATTGACCGACTTAATGGAGAAGCTCGGGCAAAAGAAGCAGAGTTGACGGCCAAGATTGACAAGGCCAATGGTGCTTTAAGAAAGGCAAAAAATGACATTCAAGCCAAAGTGGTTAGTCTCAATGCTCGCGTTGATTCTGGCGAACTGCGCCTCCCCTCCAATTGTCCCGTACAAGCCGATTCAAGTGCCCCCGATGGAAATCGAACCGATGCAAGCGAATCTGAGCGACAGACTGTTAAAGCTCTTATCCAGATCGCAGCAGACGGAGACACCGCCGTCACCAACCTCAACGCCTGTATCGCCCAATATGAGCAAGTGATGAAGACTGTAAACGAGGGTGTCAAATGATCAGCGCTGAAAAACTACACGCTTTGGGGATTGGGGTTGAGTGGCAAGAACCGCTGACCACTACGTTTACCGCGTTCAGTATCAATGACAACAAACAACAGGCGGCTTTTATCGGCCAATGCGCACATGAATCGAATCACTTTAAGGCGTTGCAAGAGAATCTTAACTATCGCCCTGAAACGCTTTCTAAGCTGTTTGATAGACATTTTAAAGATGCCGAGGAAATACAGAAATACGCGCACCACCCAGAAATGATTGCCAACAGGATTTATCAAAAGCGGATGGGCAACCGAGACGAGTCAAGCGGTGACGGCTGGCGGTTTCATGGGCGTGGTCTGATTCAGTTGACTGGGCACGATAATTATTGGCATTGTGGCCAGATAGTCCAGAAGGACTTGGTCAAAGAACCTGACTTGGTGGCCACACCAATGTATGCTGCACTATCAGCTGGTTGGTTTTGGTCAACACATGGTTGCAATGCGTTTGCTGAAAAAGAAGATTGGGTCGGTTTGACCAAGCGGATCAACGGGGGCACAATTGGGCTAGATGATCGAATTTCATTAACTAAACACGCCTTGAGCGTATTGGGGTAAATATGCCAGTAAATTTTAAAATCACTCGCGGTGAATCAAAAAAAGACAATGATTCGCACTATGTTGTCAAAAAAGAATGGCAAAAAGAACGTGAACACGTTATGCGGATTGAGAAAGAGTTAAAAAAGCATGAGAAAACCGATATGTCTCACGCACACCCAACTCACTCGCACAATGCCGGTATGAATCAACCCAGCGCACCACTACCCAATATGCGTAAGGGCTAACGATTTAGATACAAATCGGTCAATGGCACGCCCTTTGGCCAAAGATTATTGATTTGTAAATAGTGGACAGTTTGAATGTGCGCCAAGTACCAGGCGTGCATTCTTTCTGCTTTGGTCATTAAATGGCCAGAATCTATTTCTGTGTGGCACGGCTGGCAAAGCGCAGCAATGTAGTTATCTGACGCTTTAATCCCTCTACCCTTACCGCCATGCCAATTAGAGTGTGCGGCCTGAGCGAGATGGAAACCACACCTCTGACAATTCATGGCTGCCACGGCTTTTAGTAAAGTCTTGGATCGTATGTACTGTGTCTTTGGAAATGACCTCACGGGTGCTGAATCTGTGGTCTTTGGGGCATGAGTATCGTCTTCGCTTGGAATCGTCTTCATTGGTTCTTGTCTCAAGTATTTTGCCTAGTTGACCGCAGAGTGGGCATTTCATTCGTGTGACCTTATTCCTAATCTTTCTGATGCTTCCCTGGTGCGCCAAATGTCAATTGACAGTCTAGACGCTTCCAGTTGGTACTTTAATTGTTCTTCAATCATCACAGCTGCCTTTAATTCGTCAATTAACCCTAAGTATTCAGGATCGCACAAGGCTTCACGTTCCTGCGCTGCAATCTGGCTGAATTCACCGGCCACATGGCGCATACAGATGGCCTTGGCACTCTTTAACTTTAACTCGCACGCTATTCGGTTGGACTTGGCGTTGGCGTAAGCCGTGGAATTATCGTAAATAAACTGTGCGTGTCGTTCAGGAGTCATTAGTGAGTTCCTCTATCACCGCCCAAGTAGCGATCAAAATCATTAATAACGCAATTGATCCTAGAAAAAGCATAAGAATAATCAGTAAAGTATTCATTCCGTTTCCCTAAAAAGCACCTCAACATGGGGATCACCATATTTCTTGGTTACAAACAAATTGACAATTTGGCAATCATTCTCAAATATGACCTTGTCGCAACCATCAAGCACCGCCTTAACCACATTGTCGATGTCTGGCTTCTTAGTATGCCTTTCAAAGCCATTTAAACACGCTTTCCTGCGTTTTTTAGAATAAGACAATGGTACAGCAAAGGAAATGTAAATAAACGCGTCTAAAGCCGTTTTAAGCGGTTCTGAAGACCCCATTGACTTCTTTGCTGCTTGGCGAACAGTATCCTCATAAGCAACTGTCTTTGCATCGGTATAAGTGCTGACAAAAGCCCCACGCCTGGCAAACCTTGGTCGGCCTTTACCACGAGGTTGGCCATCAACTTTGAATGTCACATGAAACATTGAGTTCCTTTATTCTTTGGGCTACTGCTTTGCCTAAACCTTTGAACATTGGGTGCTTTTCCATTTCTCTGACCTGGTGTCTGACGTAATCAATCCATCCAGGCTTTAGAGCAAGTTGAGCATAGTGTTCAACAAAATCAACCATTGTTCTTTATCATTTTGAACTTGGCCTTTACTTCGTCTGGCATTGCCACGGCGTTTTTAGCATCGTTCTCTAGTTTCACAAGCGTTGGATCACGCCCAGGCTTGCTAGGAACTGTCTGGTGAATGATGTCCACTTTAGGGGCAACCCACTCAGCTTTGAATGTTGTCCAACCTCTAGCACAACAAGTCTTGATTGCGTCATCTAGCGTGATATTGGCTTTTTCGGCCTCAATTTGAATTGATGCGATCAAAGTGTCGGTTAGTGTTTTGTTTTTGGCTTTCAAGACTTTTTCAAAATCCATATATATATGGTTCTTGGTTATTGGTTCTTGGTTATTGGTTGCTATTGGGGTGGCATTAGGGGGGCTATGGGGTGGCCATGGGGGGGCTATAGGGGGGCTATTCCATCGTTTGGCAGCACCACGTTTACCAGCATTGCTTAACTCACGATATTTTGCAATTTCCTCATCTGCGCGGGGATTAATATAGCCATTGGGCGTGTCGTGAAAAAACTCATTTAAAACAGATAAAACTTCTGCTTCGTATTCAAGCATTCTGATTTGTCTGGCAATTGTTCTGTGCTTTATGGGCGATTCATGTAGATAATAAAAATCTAATATTCGCCTGAATGCTATATCTTCAATCAAAGTTAAATGATTGGTATGGGTATGATAATCCCCAATATGGAAATTGTAGTAATACATAAAACCTTACATCGTTGGTCAACATCACAAAAAAAACATCGGCAGAACGGTGATGAATCGTCTTTTCGGGAGCTACCCTAGCCGCGTTCTCAAAAAGTATAACCTAGATTTACAAAAACCAATCTGGCTTTAATAGTTTTAATTGCCAAATCCTTGCTTGGGGAATTACTTTCCAATTGGTAACGGCCTGTCTCTGGATGCCCAATAGGCGCGCCAAAGATGCTTTATTACCAGCGAGTTCAATTGCTTTTTCTTTTGTCATGTTGTAATTGTACATCAGTATTTACTTATTTACCACATTAGGGAATACACCTATAAAAAAGACTTGCTGAAAGTAAATCTTAATGTACACTACATTCATGCCCTAGCAAAACGCATAAGGGTCTTTTAAGAAAGAAACAGTTATGACATTATTTAAATTAGAAGATCATTTGAGATCACTATTAGTTGAAGATGCACAACTATTTGAAGACGGTGATTGGGAGGGATTAAATCTTATTCGTATGGCTATTGATGACACACGAGATCAAATTGCTGAAATTAAAAATAAAAAATCATTTCAATGGAAATACGATGCGCCTTTGAATGTTGAATTCTTAGGTGCCGCGCCAGCACGCAATGGCGAAGATTACTAATGACGAAAGACCAAGCCAACCTAATACTAGATCAGGTGCGGGTTGGCATTCAATACCCCACACACATCATTAATCAAGCACTAACAATCACAGGTGATTTAAATGGAAAGATACCACAGAACAACGAAAGACGCATTCCCGAATACTATGGAGTATGGGGCTTGCATCGAGAAACCACTTCCCAAGATGTTTACAAGGACTGAGTTATGCGTATACCTAATCGCAGTGATCGTTATTTTGTTAGACATGTTTATTTGGAGACCATAATGGATGCCTCCAAAATCA
>Ga0164297_10003117_pt1 | contig 15688 bp, 13 predicted proteins | sample GEODES058metaG_FD_113539 | JGI IMG/M metagenome (GOLD analysis project Ga0164297, IMG submission 113539) | Dystrophic lake water microbial communities from Trout Bog Lake, Wisconsin, USA - GEODES058 metaG | ecosystem: Environmental > Aquatic > Freshwater > Lake | place: USA: Trout Bog Lake...
CAAATCCTTCAGCTATGTTATCTGACATGGAACATGCTGCCCGCCTTATTTGATCCTTCATTCCCCAGTCAGATTTCAAAGGTTCGGCATCACAAATACGATAAACCTCAACAGCAATTTCGACAGCAATCTTCCAAATTTCAAGTTCCTCAAATTTTTCCACTTTACCCATAAACCAACGTTACAACGTTTCAACATTACAACATTACAACTTCTTGATATCAAGTATAGAAAAATCCGAATCTTCTTTAATAATCACATTACTCAAGATGCCCAATCCCGTCACTTCCATCTCCACCAAATCATCCGGTTGCAGCCATTGGGGCTTGTAATCAGGATCATTTAACAAACCTGTTCCGTTCAGCTCCAAAAAGCAACCGGTGCCAACCGTACCGGAACCGATAACATCACCGGGTAACACATCAGCTCCATAGGCGCAGCGTTCGATGATCTCGGCAAAGGTCCAATCCATATCACCCATATTTCCATTTGAAACCTCGATACCGTTTACATGGCATTTCATCGTCAAATTGTAAGCATTGCCAGTATGACCTGGTTTCGGCGCGATCTTGTATTTCTCCAGTTCGTCAGGCGTTACCAACCATGGGCCGATCGCAGTCGAAAAATCTTTGCCTTTTGCAGGGCCAAGGCTAAGTTGCATTTCTTCCAGCTGCAGGGTGCGCGCACTCATGTCATTCATGATCATATACCCTGCGATATAACTGTCTGCCTCAGCAGCCCTGATATTCCTTCCCCGTTTATTAAGGGCAACTGCCACCTCCAGTTCAAAATCAAGCTTTTGGAAATGATCAGGCATACAGGCAATTTCGCCGATACCCTGAATGGCATTATGATTAGTAAAATAAAATATCGGGAACTGATCAAATTCTGGTATCATCGGAGCATTCCGATTACGGCGCGCGGCTGCCACATGCTGCCGAAAGGCATAACCATCGCGGCATGATGTTGGATGTGGTACAGGAGCCAGCAATTCGAAGAACAATTCTTCTTTTGCTTCAATTTTTCCTGAAATGATATCATCATTTACACGCAAAGCGCGGTCCATAAATTCTTCTCCTCCCCATAGAAACTCATTCATGCTATTAGGAAGCAACTTGTGACAGGAGTGTAAATTATAAATATGACCATTGGCGAAAACGCCCAGGTGTTCGCGGTCTTCGGTTTTATAGGATACTAATTTCATGTTGGTTAGTGTTGGTTGTATTGGTTGTAGTAGTTGTACTGGTTATATTGGTTGTCCCGATAGCCTATTGGGATGGTTATTATTGCTTAACGTTGTTTTACCGGTGGCTACCTGGATATTGATGTGGCGGTAAATTAACAATCCATTTCAACTTATACAATGATGAAGGTCTTGCATATTAAATATAATATTACCTAATTTTGTAAAGTCATGTTGCATATACAGTGTCATTTTCTTTTTTCCCTTGGTCTCACTTCTATGAGTGATGCTTCTTCATTCAGGGATGCTGTACTTGCCAGGATCGTTTTGGCCCAATACTAAGTTTTTGTTGGAAGGTTGGCATATTAACCGCTTTACAGCAATCCGCTAAAACCTTTCCGTCGCCCCAATCGTTCTAAGTGTATAAATTTTTCTGCCTAAGTAGTTGATTATAAAAACATTTCGCCTCAACAACTTTTAAAATTTACAACCTCCCGATAGCTATCGGGACAATAACCTAAAAAAATGCCTTTTTACCATAAATCCGGACAAATTCCGCCAAAGCGGCATACGCAATTTCGTAAACCCGATGGCAGTTTATATGCTGAGGAACTGGTTTCGACCGAAGGCTTTTCTAGCCTGTACTCTTTGGTATACCATGTTTATCCACCAACAATCGTCAAAACATTAGGAGAACCCTATTCGGTTGAGCCTAAGATCGCGAGGGAAAAGCATTTGAAGCATACGAGTCTTATTGGTTTTAACATTAAACCAGAGGACGATTACCTGCAAAGCCGTAAGCCGGTATTAGTAAACAGCGATCTCCACATTTCGCTCGCGGCACCGAAGAAATCGATGACGGATTATTTCTACAAAAATAGCCAGGCTGATGAAGTCATCTTTATACATGTAGGTTCAGGAACACTGAAAAGCGGCTTCGGCAATATCAAATTTGAATATGGCGATTACCTGGTGATCCCACGTGGCACCATTTACCAATTGCAGTTTGATTCCGAAGACAATCGCTTATTTATTGTTGAAAGCTTTAGCCCGATACGTGCACCAAAAAGGTACCTGAATCAATACGGACAGTTAATGGAGCACTCGCCCTATTGTGAACGCGATATTAAATTACCTGAAAATATGGTAACGCATGATGAACATGGCGATTTCAAAGTTTTGATCAAAAAACAAGGCCTGATCTATCCATATACCTATGGAACACATCCATTTGATTTTGTAGGATGGGATGGCTGTCACTATCCTTATGGCTTTTCGATCCACAATTTTGAACCGATAACGGGCCGCTTGCATCAGCCACCGCCGGTCCACCAAACTTTTGAAGGGCACAATTTTGTGATCTGCTCATTTGTACCACGCAAGTACGATTACCATCCGCTGGCCATACCAGCACCCTACAACCATAGCAATGTGGATAGCGATGAAGTATTGTATTATGTGGATGGCGATTTTATGAGTCGCAAAAGCGTAGTTAAAGGACAAATAACATTGCACCCGGCAGGGATACCACACGGACCACATCCCGGCACGGTAGAAAAGTCGATTGGCAAAGAATCAACGGAAGAACTTGCTGTTATGATCGACCCATTCAAACCGCTTATGCTGACAGAAGATGCTATCAATATTGAAGATACCGGGTACTATAGTAGCTGGGCGGGGAATTAAATTGTTGCAAGGTTGAAATGTTGTAAGGTTTGAATGTTGCCTTGCAAGTCTCTATACCAATTCAGCAACAACGTTACAACATTCAAACATTAAAACATTAAAACTAAAAATGGAAACACAAACTCTCGATAGAAAACCATTAACAACCGATTTCTTACCATTGAATGGTACAGATTACGTTGAATTTTATGTAGGCAATGCCAAGCAGGCGGCCCACTTTTACAAAACTGCCTTTGGCTTTCAAAGCCTGGCTTATGCCGGACCAGAAACCGGAGTACGCGGCAGGGCGTCATACGTCTTGATACAGGACAAGATCCGGCTGGTATTAACCAGCCCTTTACATTCTGATCATCCCATCGCTGAGCACCTGAAAAAACATGGTGATGGCGTTAAAGTGATCGCTTTGATGGTTGATGATGCTTTTGATGCCTTTGAACAAACCACAAACCGGGGTGCAATTCCCTACCAGGAGCCTCGAAAATTGACCGACGAATTTGGCGAAGTTCGTACCAGTGGCATCAAACTATATGGCGAAACAGCTCATGTTTTTGTAGAAAGAAAAAATTACAAAGGTGTTTTTTTACCGGGCTTTCAGGCATGGACATCCGATTACAACCCTAAACCTACCGGGCTAACTTATGTCGACCATTGTGTTGGCAACGTCGGCTGGCATAAAATGAATGAATGGGTGCATTTTTATGAAGAAGTAATGGGCTTCAAAAACATACTCACTTTCGACGATAAGATGATTTCGACCGAATATTCGGCATTGATGAGCAAGGTAATGAGCAATGGAAATGGTTATGTAAAATTTCCGATCAATGAACCTGCTGAAGGTAAAAAGAAATCACAAATTGAAGAATTTCTTGAATTTTATGAAGGTGAAGGCGTGCAGCACCTGGCTTTAGCCACTGATCATATTGTAGAAACGGTGATGGAGCTAAAAAGCCGTGGCATTGAATTTTTGCATGTACCAACAACCTATTATGACGAGCTGATCGATCGCGTTGGCCATATAGATGAGGACCTTGCCCCGCTTAAAGAACTCGGTATCCTGGTTGACCGCGACGACCAGGGCTACCTGCTGCAAATATTTACCAAACCGCTGGAAGACAGACCTACGGTGTTTTTTGAAATCATTCAGCGCAAAGGAGCTCTTTCTTTCGGTGCGGGTAATTTCAAAGCCCTATTTGAAGCGATAGAGCGCGAACAGGAACTGAGAGGTAACCTGTAAATTCGAAGGGCGGAATGCCAATTTCGAAATTTTGAATTGATTTAGCCGGCAAAGTCCGGCTTTTTTTTGTCCAGACTGCAGCGTGAGTAGCCAAAAAATTTGCAAATAATTAACACCACCTGTTTCGGGGAAAATAAAATATCGGCCAGTATTGACGAAAAATTAAGCCGTTAAACAGCAAGTTAAAACACTGCTATTGATGGGCAAAATATTTCCCACAGGCATTTTAATTGCAGTTTTGAACAAATGATCAGCTGCAAATACATAACTTGTTTTGCTTTATTTGCGTATAATAACAGATTGTAGGTTAAGTAAATAAGAGTTCTATTTAAAACTGCCTGTTTTTGCAGATTAAATATTGGTCTTTTATTTGTAATTGCTTGTGTCTGTGGAATGTGCATACATATCCCAATCAATTTTATTACTATTTAAACTATTGATAATCGTCGTAAACAAGATTTCTGGTGACAGAAAACAACAATGAGCACTACTGAAGGAGATAAATTTTCTTATGATGGTGATTTTCATATAGCCCATATTATCAATAGCATCAATACGGGTATATGGGAATATAATATCAGCACCAAAGAAGTTAATTGGTCGCCGGGGTTTTATGTCCTTTTGGGCTATACACCGGGCGAGATCCTTCCGTCATACGAATACTTTTTTGAAAACCTGCTCTATTACGAGGATAAGAACGCTTTTTTAAAATCGATCAACCGGCATTTCCAGGACGCTCCTGAAACGATCAGAATCAGGCTGCTGACCAAGCAAAATGGATTCCGCTGGTTTGAAAGTACAGCCAAGCGTTGGGATGAGGACGGAATACCTAAAATTACCGGTTCTATATCCGATATTCATGAACATAAACTACTTCAACTCCGGTCGTCTCAAAACGACTTCCTGTTTAAAGAAACCATAAAAATTGCCAAAGTTGGCGGATGGGAAATTGATGTAAAAAGCATGACCTTGACGCTGACGCGGGAAACTTATGATATCTATGAACTGCAGGATAGTGTTAAATTAAGTATCGAAGAAGCCATCAGTTTTTTTGAACCCGATCACCGGCAGGCTATCGCCCGAGCCATTGATAACGTGATCAAATTTTCCCAACCCTTTGACCTTGAGTTATTGTTCCGCACAGCGCGAAATAATCAGATATGGTTAAGGGCAAAAGGTCTGGCTGTAATCGATGATTTTGGAAGATGCGTGACTGTTAGAAGCATCTTTCAGAATATCGATTACATCAAAAAGAAGGAAATTGAGGTACAGGATGCGGTTAACCTGCTTAGTGATCAGAATAAACGCCTTCAGAATTTCGCTTATATCGTTTCGCACAACCTGCGCTCACATACCGGTAACCTGCAGTTTATGGTCAATTTGTTCGACGAGACCGATACAGAAGATGATCGCAAAGAAATTTTTTCTCATATCAAGTCGATCAGCAGCAGTCTGAATACAACCATAGAACACCTGAGTGAGATCGTTAAGATACAGGCTGAAATAGGCAAAGAACGCAAAATGCTGAATTTTGAAGGTACTCTGAAAACAATCCTGTCAGCGTTGCAGAATAATATCAAAACTTCCGGGGCTAAAATTGAATACGATTTCAGCGAATGTACAGACGTCCTATATATCCCAGCTTACCTGGAAAGTATTTTCCAGAATATGATCACCAATTCGATCAAATATCGCTCGCCCGATCGTAAACCGGTGATCAAAGTGCGGTCGGCTAAGATCAGGCATCATATCTATTTGTATTTTGAAGATAACGGATTGGGCATCGACCTGAATAAATACGGCGATTCGATATTTGGCATGTACAAAACATTCCACCAAAACCCCGATGCCAAAGGTATTGGTCTGTTTATGACCCGTAATCAGATTGAAGCTTTAGGCGGCAGTATCGATGTTAGCAGTGAGGTTAATGTGGGTACCAGGTTTACTGTTAAATTGGTTTGAGAGGTCAAATGGTAACAGGTATCTGGTATCTGATATCAGTGAATAGTTTCCCCCATTAACTAATACCGGATACCTGATTACAGATGCCTAAAACAGACACCTACCCCTCCACATAACTCTCCAGTATCTTAAATCCGTTGATGGTAATCAGGTCGGCTCGTTTGGCGTCCGCAGGTAAAAGAATACATTCGCCCGCTTTGACTGTATATTGCTTGCCATGACACTCCACTACATAGCTTCCCTCGACACATACCTGAATCACAAAGGAATCCAGATCAGTATAATCCCTCGAAGTACTTGTTGTAAAATCTAAAATATTGGTCGTAAAATAAGGGCATTTAACCAATTCAACTGGTTCATTTTTTACTTCCTGGTATTTTGTTTTATAATCGCCGTAGAAGTTATAGTCGATTGCAGCAAGGGCTTCCTGGGTGTGCAGCTCACGCTTATTACCTTTATCATCAACCCGGTCAAAATCATAGATACGATAAGTAATGTCCGAGGTTTGTTGAATCTCTGCGATCAGCAGACCTTTGCCGATGGTATGAACACGTCCGGCTGGCAAAAAGAATACGTCACCTGCTTTAACATCCTCACGGTTCAGGATATCTGTAAGATGACCACTACTTAGTTTATCTACATAAATTGCTTCACTAACTTGCCTGTTAAACCCCGAGATGAGCGTCGAACCCGGATCGGCCTCGATCACATACCACATTTCAGTTTTACCAAAAGAGTTATGCCTCTTTTTTGCAAGTTCGTCATCAGGATGTACCTGAATAGAAAGATCTTCGTTAGCATCAATAAATTTTACCAGCAAGGGAAAAGTATTTCCAAAATGCTCGTAAACTTTTTTTCCAACCAATTGCGCCTGGTACTTTTCTAATAATACCGCCAGCGATTCGCCAGCCAACGGGCCATCTGACACAACTGAAACATCAGATTTAACACCCGAAATTTCCCAGGTTTCGCCACAGTTGGGCAGGCTCTCAAAATCTTTATTTAAATAGGTCCTGATTTTCTGGCCGCCCCATATCTTGTCTTTATATATGGTTTTGAATTTTAAGGGATAAAGGGTTGACATATATATTATGTTATGTTTTGCTGCTAAGATAAACCTTATAAAATTAAAATGGTTTGCTTACAAATTTGCAATAAAAATGCCCGTACTGTTTCCGGCACGGGCATTGAATTAGTTATCAGGGTTTATTTACCCAGTTTCTTTTTCAAATTTTCATCGATCGCCTCCAAAAACTCCTCGGTGTACAGGTAATCAGTACCATGTTCAACCTTAGGTTTAATAGTAATGGCCAGATCTTTGGTCATCTTGCCGCTTTCAACTGTTTCTATACAAACCTGCTCTAAAGTTTTGCAGAAATCGATCAGTTCCTGATTATTGTCAAGCAAACCGCGGAATTCCAGACCCCTTGTCCAGGCAAAAATAGACGCAATAGGGTTAGTTGAAGTTGGCTTTCCGGCCTGGTGATCGCGGTAGTGACGGGTAACGGTACCGTGTGCTGCTTCAGCTTCCATTGTTTTGCCATCTGGCGTAACCAAAGTAGAAGTCATCAAGCCCAATGACCCGAAGCCTTGTGCAACCGTATCTGATTGTACGTCGCCGTCATAGTTCTTACAGGCCCAAACAAAATTACCATGCCATTTTAAGGCAGAAGCAACCATATCATCAATTAAGCGATGCTCATAAGTTAACTGGTTAGCATCAAACTCGCTTTTGAATTCTGTTTCAAATATTTCCTGAAATATATCTTTAAAACGACCATCATACCGTTTCAGGATCGTATTTTTTGTCGATAGGTATAGCGGCCATTTTTTCAATAAAGCCTGGTTGAAGCAAGCGCGGGCAAATCCTCTGATCGATTCATCCGTGTTATACATGGCTAAAGCTACGCCATCACTCTTAAAGTTAAATACCTCATAGGATTGTACCTCACCTCCGTCTTCCGGAGTGAATGTAATGGTAAGTTTCCCTTTACCTTTGGTCAAAAAGTCGGTCGCGCGGTATTGGTCACCAAAAGCATGACGACCTATACAGATCGGTGCTGTCCAATTAGGAACCAAACGCGGCACATTTGCCATTACTATTGGTTCGCGGAACACCGTACCATCCAATATGTTACGGATAGTGCCATTTGGCGACTTCCACATTTGTTTTAAATTAAACTCTTTTACCCGGGCTTCATCGGGTGTAATGGTGGCACATTTGATACCAACACCATATTGTTTTATAGCATTAGCCGCATCAACGGTAACCTGATCGTCCGTTTCATCGCGGTATTCAATTCCCAGGTCGTAGTATTTGATATCCAGATCGAGGTACGGAAATATCAGTTTATCTTTAATGAACTTCCAGATAATGCGGGTCATTTCATCCCCGTCCAGTTCAACCACGGGATTTGCTACTTTTATTTTTGACATAACAGGTATTTGATTTTTATCGTAAAAGGGCTCAAATATAAAAAATTGCGTCAAGCTAAAGCATAAAAACAGACGTTCATTTTGCAAAAAACAACAAATAATATGTAAGCTTTTGTATTGATATATTGAAGAATGAACTTATTTTTATAGAATTGACGTATAAAGACTTTTTACAACCGGGCTTTAACGGTTCCCGAACTCCGACTATGACAAAACGAACGATACGAATATCGCTTTTTACTTTACTGGCTACTTTCTCTGCTTTGGTATCAAAAGCACAAATTGGATACGATTACTCGCAATATGATATTGGGGCCTCTCTTGGCTTCAATTCGTTTTATGGAGATACTCAAACCCCGGTCAGCACAAAAGCGGTAAATTTGAGTTTCATATATAACCAAACAGCCTTTGTAAATTATATCTTCGATTTCCAGGCCGGCAAACTCGCCGGAGGGAATGCCAGCACGGATTTCCTTGGAAGGCAATTTACAGCCGATTACACCTATTATGCATTACGCCTGCAGCTACAGGCTGGCGAGCTCATCGATTACTCCAGAAGCCAGGTTTTAAATGCGGCTAAGAACTTCTATGTTGGTGGGGGCATCGGTATGATTTACAGCAATATAACCAGCATAAACCGCTATTCCACTCAGCTGGCAGGGTATTATACTCCCGGGTTAAATAGTGCAAGCGAGCTGTTTTTTCCGGCCCGAATTGGTTACGAATTTAAAATATTCAACAGCAACCAACGTCCGGATGTAAAGATAGATATTGGATATCAATACAATTTTGTTTTTGGAGACCAGCTCGACGGCTTTAAGGCAGGAACACATGGTGATGCTTATGCGCAATTTACGGTGGGTGTTAAATTCTCAGTAGGCGGTGTAACTTCCTACGGCAAGAAGATCAGTTACTAAAATCGCACCATAAAGCGTTTTTAGGTCAATTATTCACAAATAATTACTTGCAATATCAATTGCAGCAATCCTATATTTACTTTTCTATAACTATTCATCTATCATGAAAATAAAATTATTATCACTGCTTGCGCTCTGTTTTGCTGTAATTTCGGTTTATGCGCAATCGCCCGGCTCATCAGGCCAACCAAAAAATACGCAAAAAATAGCGCCGGGGCGCATCATCCATACCGATACGGCGGTTGTAACGCATCATACGGTTACCATTAAAGGTCAACCGATAGCCTATACTGCTACGGCTGGTTTGATGCCGGTTTGGGACGAAGAAGGCCGCCCAACTGCTGGTGTATTTTACACCTATTACGAACGCGATAATGTTGCCGACCGAGCAAACCGTCCGCTGGTTATCTCTTTTAATGGTGGTCCGGGAACGCCTTCGGTATGGATGGAACTGGGTTATACCGGCCCACGAATGCTTAATGCTGACGATGAAGGATATCCGGTGCAACCTTTTGGTTTTAAGGAAAATCAAAATTCTATTCTGGATGTTGCTGATATAGTTTATGTGGATCCTGTTAATACCGGCTATTCAAGACCAGTATCGCCGGATATTCCAAAATCGAATTTTTTCGGAGTCAACGAAGACATCAAGTACCTGGCCGAATGGATCAACACTTTTGTATCCCGTCAGGGTCGCTGGGCCTCGCCTAAATTCCTGATTGGTGAAAGCTATGGCACAACACGGGTTTCGGGTCTGGCACTTGAATTACAGGAAGCGCAGTGGATGTATTTGAACGGCGTTATACTGGTTTCACCAACTGGACTTGGTATTGAACGCGAGGGACCTGTAGGTGAGGCTTTAAGTCTGCCTTATTTTGCAGCAACCGCCTGGTATCATAAAAAACTACCGGCCGAGCTGCAGCAAAAGGAACTGACAGCAGTACTACCCGAAGTTGAAGATTTTACCATCAACCAATTGATCCCGGCTTTGACAAAAGCAGGATCACTGAACGAAGATCAAAAACGCGCAATTGCCGACAAAATAGCGCATTATAGCGGCTTGCCGGCTAAAGTAGTGCTGGACAACAACCTGGTGATCTCGTATAACCTTTTCTGGAAAGAATTGCTGCGCGACCAGGGTTTCACCGTTGGCCGCCTGGATTCACGGTATAGGGGTATCGACCGCCAGACTGCAGGCGATGGTCCGGATTATAACGCCGAGTTGACCGCCTGGCTCCAGGAATTTACCCCTGCCATTAATATTTACCTACGCAGCGACCTGAATTATAAAACCGACCTTAAATACAATATGTTCGGCAACGTTTGGCCATGGGATGAAAAAAACGACCATACCGGCGAAAACCTGCGCCAGGCCATCGCTCAAAATCCTAATTTACACCTGCTGGTACAGTCGGGTTATTTTGATGGGGCCTGTGATTATTTTAACGCCAAATACAACCTGTGGCAACTGGATCCAAGCGGTCGCCTAAAGGATCGCATCAATTGGGAAGGTTATAAAAGCGGGCATATGCTTTACCTGCGCAAGGAAGATCTGGCTGTAGCAGCAGAGAATCTGCGGAAGTTTATTTTAGGATCGATCCCTAAACCCGGGCAGCCTGCTAAATATTGATCAATGTCATATTTAAATTGATAAAGGTCACTCCTGAATAAAAACTATAGCAGTAAATTAGTGTTCTGATTAGATAAAACCATTTGTCATGAGCACCAAAAAACCAAATCCTGAATTCGACAATGATAATGACGACCGGGATGCCTATTTGAAAAAAAGTTTGGGTGAAGAAACCGTTGCCGAAAACCTGACTTTCAATAAGGAGGAAGATAGTTTTGAATTTGATATCGCCAGCGATGACCCCGATTATGTGCATCCAGATCCCTACAATTCGGCGGTAAAAAATGGTGGCGATATGGATTCAAGCTACGATGAGGCAAACCCCTATGCAGTGGACGAATACATTCCGAATGAATCGTTGGAAACTGATGTGGAAAGTCTGGCCATGCATATCGATAAAGGTAATATCGTGCATCTCGACCCCGTTGATGAGATCATCTCAAGAACCCCTGAGGATAGCCGGCCCGACCTCGATGAGGAGGGTTACCCCTTAAATGACAGGCCGAAAAAACTCCATTGATCCTGTAAGTTTTGAATATCAATTATTAAAACTTCGTTCAATGTTCATGAAAAATGCGCTTAAAACGACTTAAAATGTTTGTTTTTGAGTCAAAAACGCATAAAATCGGCCTTCGGATGAACGGTTATTTTCGTGTCTTTTTGTAAATATTTCATTATAAGTGCTTTAGCTGTTCAAAAAGGGGCCACCGACCGGAAATTACAACTTCTTAATAATCAGTAAATTAACTGTTAATTTCGACTAAAATGAACGGTGAAAAAAAACCTCAGGACCTATTTAATTGGATCACAGTGCTTTAGGTGTTCAGGCGACCGAACATGTTAATTGCAGCTTAACAGGTTGACTATCAATACACATTTTTCAAAAGATGGGTTTTTCGGGGTTTTGATGTACGGTGATGTTCGTCGGGCTTTATAATAAGCTGACATTGAGGCGACTGCGGATTCTTTGACCGGAAACATGCAGGCCGCGTAACTCGCACACCCTCTGCCGTCGCGTCAAGCGTCCTGCTTGACGCTAATAATGAATCCATAATTGATGTCATTTCGACCGAGCGAAGGTGGAAAGTGCGATGGAGCGAGGAGAAAACTTTTATAATCCGCCGGGCAAGTATGCAAGGGAACGCGCAAGTGCCGCATTTGCTTCCCGGCAAATTCCAAAATCAAGGCAAATAGACGAAGTTGATCTCTCTTGTGTACTCATTGTTATCAGTCATATCTTCAAGCGACCTGAACTCCTTGTAAATAAGTCTTACTTTCTTATGTTCTTTAAAGAAGTCAACAAAAATGGGGACACGGTAAAATTCTGTGGAATAAGTCTCATCAGAATTAAGTTCTCGATATAAGATAATTTCGGGAACCGAGTATCGATCAATGAGTTCTTCCAGATTTTCAATCGAAATAGGCTTACCAGCGAAATGGGTACTTTCGCCAATTAGGTTGATCATTAAAAAGAATTTGATTCCAGAAGTACCTGTTTCATATTCTTCGATAAATTTTATTAGTGAAATAAAAATCGAGTAAGCGCATTCGAACACTTCTCTGTTTGTTAATTTCTCAAAATCGCCTTCATACAGGTCATCGATATGTATGTCTTGAGTTATTCCATCATCTATCAATTTCGCCGATGCTGCGACAACCCAGTTTTCAAGTTTGCTTTGAAGTATCTTACTCATTTTTTTAAAAATACACCAAATCACCCGCCGTGTCAAGCGTCCCGCTTAAACTCTTCAACGGCCTGCATGTTCATCAGCGGGACGCTGAAAATGTTTAGGATTCAAGCGGCACGCTTGAATCGGCGTTTTTGAGATGGAGCGAGGAGAAAACTTTTATTATCCGCAGGGCAAGCATGCAAGGGAAAGCGCTTAAGGTTTCTCCTCTCCCCCGACAGCACAACCACCCGCCGGCTCGTCGAAATGACATTTTTTTTATTTGCATCTCTCCCGCCGCGTCAAGCGTCCCGCTTGACGCAACAAAAAGTATAAGCGTCCCGCTTAAACTTGGGCATTCCTCGCAAGGACACGATTTTATTTTAACGCTGGTACCGGCCGCTGCCTAATAATCCACATCCAAATTGAACCTCTTGCGCAATTCTGCCAATTGCGGGTTTTTGCTGGCCATGTGCTGGTATTTTTCTGAGGTGGTATAGGGCCGCTTGGCTGCTTTCACCTCGTCGACGCGGGTCTGGACCTCGATATCGTAATTCTTTAGGTTTTGGCGCAGGAAGTTGAGGATGTGATGTTTATCGTCGCGGAACAAGGTTTCCTGAGATTTGTTGCCCACGATCACTTCAAACCGGTAAGGCTCCAGCATCACCGGCGCGTTTGAGGTAAAAATGGTAAACAGGCCCATGTTTTTACCTTCAGACTTGATCTTTGCAGCATAGTCGCTCCATTGTTTCAGGAAATCGTCCATCGTAAAATCCTCCTTTTCCTCGCCTTTAAGGTAGGGGTCTTCTTCTTCAACAACCGCAGCTGCTGCTGTGAGGTCTTTTAGTGATGGTATTTTAACGGATGTTGACGAAGTACCGGCATTCGGAATAAAAACTTTGGGTTTTTCAGCAAGTGCAACAGGTGGCAGCGCTTCTGCTTTGGCAACAGCCTCAGTTTTCGGTTCAGTTTTAGCGTATTGAACGGGTTGTTCGGTCAATACCGGGATAGCTGGTTCAGCTCCCGGTTCTGGCTTTATTGCTGAGGTATCAGGTTTTTTTTTTAATTCCCCGCCTGGAGATGTAGTTTCTGCTGGTGCAACATGAGCCCTGAATGCCGAGGGCAGATGACACATTTTGAGCAATGCCAACTCAACCTGCAGACGCTGATTTTTACTCAATTTATAACTCAACTCACACTGGTTAGCCAAATTGAGCGCCGAAAGCAGGAAAGAAACCGATGAAGCCTGCGATTGCTGAAGGTATTTGGCTTTTATCCCTTCACTCACCTCGAGTAATTTAAGGGTTGAGACATCCTTGCTCACCAGTAAATTGCGGAAATGTTCTGAAAGTCCAGAGATAAAATGCGAGCCGTCAAAACCTTTCGACAATATCTCGTCAAATAACACCAAGGTCCCCGCTGTATCTTCCTTCAACAAGCTATCAATGATCGAGAAATAATAATCGTAATCGAGAATATTCAGGTTATCGATCACATTACGATAGGTGACTTTGCTGTCAGAAAAACTAACGATCTGGTCGAACATAGAAAGCGCATCGCGCAAACCACCATCGGCCTTTTGCGCAATGATGTGGAGGGCATCCGGCTCAAAGCTGATCCCTTCTTTTTGAGCAATGCCTGCCAGGTGTGCAGCCATATCTTCAACCCGTATACGGTTAAAATCGAAGATCTGGCAACGGGAAAGGATGGTTGGTAATATCTTATGTTTTTCGGTGGTCGCTAAAATAAAGATCGCATAGTGCGGCGGCTCTTCCAGCGTTTTCAGGAAAGCATTGAAAGCTGCCTGCGACAGCATGTGCACTTCGTCGATGATGTAGATCTTGTATTTTCCGGCCTGGGGCGGAATGCGCACCTGTTCGATCAAACTGCGGATATCATCTACAGAATTGTTAGAGGCAGCATCCAGTTCGTGTATATTAAACGAACTGCCATTCTGAAACGAAACGCAGGAATGGCAAACTCCGCAGGCTTCGCCATTTGGTTGCAGGTTTTCGCAATTGATGGTTTTAGCCAGGATACGGGCACAGGTAGTTTTACCTACGCCACGCGGGCCGCAGAACAAAAACGCCTGGGCCAGCTGGTTATTTCGAATAGCGTTTTTTAACGTATTGGTGATATGCTGCTGACCTACAACGGTTTCGAAAGTTGCCGGGCGGTATTTACGAGCCGAAACAATGAAATTATCCACTTCGGCTAAAGTAGCCAAAATATGGCTGATGTAAAAACAAGTAGGGTAAGAATGTTAGTAATTTTAAGGGCGCGCCTATTCGTCCTCGTCATCATCTTCTTCAGGCAGATGATCGTCATCATCCGGATCGGGAACGTTAAACTCCTCTTCTTCCACCTGGATCTGGTTCAGATCGTCAAGGTCCTCTATCCTGTCATCAAAATCCTCATCCTCTTCATCGTCCCAATTATCGTCTTCCGGGCCCCATGAGTTGCCGGATAAAAGGATGCTGTCGTTTAGAATTTCAGTGTCGAGGTCGGTAGTAAACATGATCAATTGGATTTTAATGCTAGTACGTATTGATTAAGTGTGTTTGTTTAAAGTTACCAAAAATTAGATTTCAAAAAAAGGCAAAATAAAAAACAAATTTCACCTTATCATTCTGTTTATCCGGCAGGCAAGTTCAGCAAGTTAAAAACAAATTGCAAACTCCAATCGCCCAGCACCTTGCACCACCTGCCCGGCTTATAAAAAACTTTGTAAAAAAGAAAATTATTTCTACATTTGCAGCCCCTAATCCTGGTAGCATACGGGATAGGTAAATCATAAAAACAAAGCAAGATAATGCAACAGTACGAAACCGTAGTAATTCTTACCCCGTTGTTATCTGAAGAGACTGCTAAAGAGGCTATCGCCAAATACAGCAAGCTTTTAAAAGATAACGGAGCCGAAATTGTCCAGGAGGATAATTGGGGTTTGAAAAAATTAGCGTACCCTATCCAAAA
>Ga0164297_10003118_pt1 | contig 15687 bp, 10 predicted proteins | sample GEODES058metaG_FD_113539 | JGI IMG/M metagenome (GOLD analysis project Ga0164297, IMG submission 113539) | Dystrophic lake water microbial communities from Trout Bog Lake, Wisconsin, USA - GEODES058 metaG | ecosystem: Environmental > Aquatic > Freshwater > Lake | place: USA: Trout Bog Lake...
TGCCGGAGCGGTGGTCGATGGAGTTAATAAGCAATGCGTGGGATGTGTATTTCGTGAGGGAATCAAATCCCCTGTAGAACTTGGAATTCCAGGAATGCGTACAGTCATCACTAACAATGCACAGTTGCGTACGAAGGCTGCATCTCTCTGGGCTGGAGTCCACACCAATAATCAGCCTCGCCGCATTTTCTCCTTCAATGGTGCAATCGCACGTATCAATGAAGAGAATGCAGAAGTTGAAATCCTGGACATCAACACGGCTAAGTATGTCTTCGCACGTTTAGTGAACTGGATGCAAGAGGGCAAGAATGAATGGGGAACACATGTGGACCCTGCGCAGAATGTCATCAATGACGCACTCTCTACACATAAGCCGCCACTTCCAGAATTAACTCAGGTGGTCTCTATTCCGGTTGTGACTTCTAAGGGTCGGCTTATTACTGAGCCTGGATACGACGCCGAGTCTGGAATCTACTATGCAGCCGAGCCGGGATGTTTGCCACAAATCAACCCTGCTGCAACTAAGGAAGATGCATTGGAAGCATTGAAATGGATTAATGATGAAATCCTGGTCGATTTCCCATTTGCCGATGATGCTTCAAAGGCTGCTGCCATTTCGGTAGCAATTCTACCTTTCGTGCGTCATCTCATTAATGGCCAAACTCCTCTCTATCTTTTGGAGAAGCCTGCTGCGGGAACTGGTGCAACCACTTTGGGACTTGCACTCTGTTATCCGTTTACAGGCAAGGAGATTCCAGTAACTACATGGACTACTAATGAGGATGAACGCCGTAAGCAAATTACCGCCCACCTTGCATCTGGGGGTGGCCCTATCTTCTATGACAATATGAGTGGGTATATCAACTCTGATGTACTTGCTAGTGCGTTAACTATTAAGAATTGGTCGGACCGCATTCTTGCTACAAGCAAGCAGGTGGAGTTCCCCATCAATTCAATCTGGTTGGCCACTGGTAACAACCCAGAGTTTCATGCTCAGATTCTTCGTCGCATTGCCAGCATTCGTCTGGTCTCATTATTGGAAGACCCAAGTCAGCGCAGTAATTGGCGCCATGCTGATTTACTTGAATGGGTCTCCAAGCACCGCAAGGAGTATGTGGAGAAGATTCTGACCATTGTGATGGCATGGCTGAATCTAGGGATGCCCCTATTTCTAGGGAAACCCCTAGCCAGTTATGTCAGTTGGTCTTCCATCATGGGTGGAATCCTTGAATTTGTTGAAGTTCCTGGGTTCTTAGCCAATGTGGATATGAAGAAGGCTGCCATGGATAACGAGACTCAAGTCATCCGTGAATTCATCGAAGCCTGGTGGGATGAATCTGAGGGTTCGCAAAAGTCCCCAACTGACATCTTGGGAGATTTCTCTGCGATGGAAGTTGCGGGTTGTTGGGATGCTCCCACTCGCCAGGGACAGGTAACAAAGGTGGGACGTTGGATGGCACACCTGAAAGACCGTGTGTTTGTCATTGGTTCAACAGCCTTGCAAGTTACTCATAACGGTCGCAAGTACTACCTAAAGGAGATTCAGGCAGAGGCTGCATAACACCTTCTACACCCTGTACAACCTCCCGGGGAGCAGTGGGCAGTGCACATCGGATGTAAAAACATTCAGGCGCTCGCTTCCTGCTCCCCAATAAGTTGTACAGGTTGTTGATGTTGTAATCATTGAACTTTAGTGGGACGAATTGAAGATTAAATGCCATCCTTATACAAAGAAGTATTTAAGGAGTATTCATGGACCTTCCAACACTTTATACACCAGCACAAGTTGCTGACTACCTACATGTATCAAGAGGAACTATCTATTCACTGTTGTCGAGACGACAGATTGACTCAGTCAAAGTGGGCCGCAACCGCAGATTTACTGCGGAGCACGTGAAGGATTACCTTGCACGTCACCCTCAAGAAGTTGTTATCGTCTATTGAACAGTTAGTACATAGCAAGATACAAAGTAGAGGGCTCAAAAGCGGAAAATCATCTTGCAAAGTGCAAGATTCGCAAGTTACACATACATCAATCGGTATCTAATGAAGATAGGTGAACATCAATTGGCCAAAACCCCCTGGAAACCCGGTCTGTCACACGGATAGGCCTCTTAAAAAGAAAGCAGTTGCCCAATGTTGAGTTCAGCCCAGTTCGGAAAAGTAAAAACACCTGTCGCAAATACCCCGAAACCACCCAAGGTTCGTAACGGTGGGGGATATAAATTCCCCAAGCCGATTCCTACAAAAGAGGAGTTGGATTTAATTGAATCTAAAGCCCGCATCAATAACGCCAAAGCCGCCAAAATGAACCGAGAGGCATGATTTAGGGGCAAATAGACCACCAATCTCAATGAATGACTACAAAATCGGAGTCTTTGTCGGTGGCTTAGTACAGAATTAGTCCCATGGTGGAGGTCATCCACCGAGCAACCAGGGGGATTAATGTCTGAGCGTGGCGATGTTCTCATCGAGAACCCAATCATCAACTCACCCTTTCGTGAGCCCGACCGCCAATTCGCATTCAATGAGTTTGGCATCACCAATGAAGTCATTTCTGGGCGGCGTCTAAGTTCGTATTTTATTCCTATTGCTGGAGCCAAGAAGTCTAAGACCGGCCAGCAAATGTTCGATACTGAATGGACCCGTGACCGGATTGAAGAGAATCGCTTCATAAATAGTGTCCGAGGCAAAGTAAGGGCCTGGAGAGACGGCGGATATTTAGGAGTCACGCCAGTCACCCTTCAACTCCTTCGTTATTGGAACAATCCTGAACGGGAAAAGAAATTATTCTTTTGCCAAATAGAGGCACTTGAAACGATTATCTATGCGACCGAAGTCGCTAAGTCTTATGGTGACAACTGGATTCTTAACGAACTTGAAGAGGCTAATAATTTATCCAACCCAGGGCTGAATCGACTTGCGATGAAGATGGCAACTGGTTCTGGAAAGACAGTAGTTATGGCTATGTTGATTGCTTGGCATACTCTTAATAAGAAGGCGGCACCAACAGATGCTCGATTTGGTGATGCATTCCTAGTTGTGACTCCAGGGATTACCATCCGTGACCGTTTACGAGTTTTGATTCCAAGTGATGATAACAACTATTATCGTGAGAGAGATATCGTCCCTGTGCAGATGTACGGTGAACTACTCCAAGCACAAATATTAATCACAAACTTTCATGCGTTTCAGTTACGGGATAAATTAAAAACAGGAAAACTCAATAAGGCATTACTGAAGACAGATGGCCTTGAAACTCCCGATGAAATGGTTAAGAGAGTTTGCCGCACCTTAGGAAATAAAAAGAACTTAATTGTTTTGAATGACGAAGCGCACCATTGCTACAGACGGAAGCCGGAAGAAGCAATTGACGAAGTCTTGTCTACTGATGAAAAGTCGGAAGTTAAGGTTCGTGAAGAAGAAGCAAAGATTTGGATTTCTGGACTGGAAGCAGTTAAGAAGAAACTTGGCGTTAGGGCAATTTATGACTTATCTGCAACTCCATTCTTCTTAAAAGGCTCTGGATATCCTGAAGGAACGTTATTTCCATGGGTTGTTTCAGACTTCTCACTTATCGATGCAATTGAATCAGGAATCGTAAAAGTACCAAGAGTCCCAGTTTCTGATGACTCAGGCGTTGGCGAACAACCTACTTATCGTGACCTTTGGTTAAGGATTCGTGACACTCTCCCTAAGAAGGGGCGACGTACTGAAGAAGCGGGCGAAGAGCCAGTACTCCCTGTCGAGTTACAAGGTGCTCTGCACAGTCTCTACGGTAATTATGAAAAATACTTCAAATGGTGGGAAGACAACCCAGATGCGAGAGCAAATGGCATCACCTCTCCAGTTTTCATTGTTGTTTGTAACAACACTAATGTTTCAAAAATGGTATTTGATTACATATCGGGTTGGGAAAAGGAAATTGAAGGCCAGACATTCGTTCAGGCTGGAAAACTTGAGGCCTTTAGGAATGATGATGGACGTGGAAACTGGAACCAAAGTCCTTACACGATTCTCGTGGATAGTTCTCAATTGGAATCTGGCGATGCGCTTTCTGATGAATTTAAGAAAATTGCATCTAAAGAGATTGATGAGTTCAAAGCAGAATACTCACGACGTCTCGGCGGTAAGGATGCCGATTCAATCAGTGACTCAGACATTCTCCGAGAGGTGATGAACACTGTTGGAAAGCCAGGAAAACTTGGCGAAAAAATAAGATGCGTAGTTAGTGTTTCGATGTTAACTGAAGGTTGGGATGCAAATACTGTTACGCATGTTCTCGGAGTTAGAGCATTTAGTACGCAGTTACTTTGCGAGCAAGTTGTTGGAAGAGCCCTTAGAAGACGCTCCTATGTATTGAATGAAGAAGGCATGTTCGATGCGGAATACGCAGAAGTTTATGGAGTTCCGTTCTCATTCATTCCTACTAGTGGCTCTGGTACTGACGTAAAACCAGGAAATATGCCAACACGTGTTCGAGCGATTGAATCACGTTCTCACCTCAGAATTACATTCCCCCATGTGCTCGGATATCGATATGACTTCGGTACTGAACTTCTTAAGGCCAATTTTGACGAAAGTGCGAGAATGCCGCTTTCCACGTCAGACTTGCCAACACAAACCATCAACGAACCAATTGTCGGTGAAAAGAGCATCCATACGTTGGATGACTTGAAGAACCACAGAATAAATGAAGTCACTTTTGAACTTGCAAAGGAAGTACTTGAGCACTTCTTTAAGGATGACGATGGGAATAACAAGCCTTGGCTGTTCCCACAGATTCTAGAAATTACACGTGAGTGGATGGATACTTGCCTAGAAGTTAAAGACAACACATTCCCTCAGATGCTTTTGATTACGAGATTGCGACGTGCGGCAAGTGAAAAGATTTACCGTTCAATTGTCTCGAACGTGGATGGTAATACTCGAATCAAGCCAATTTTAAGAAGTTTTGAGACCTCGGGAAGTACGGATTATGTAGATTTCGATACAACCAAAAATGTCTACATTACTGATGAGGATAAGAGCCCTGTTTCCCACGTTGTCGCAGATACAGAATCTTGGGAACAAAAAATGGCATCAGTACTTGAGGAGATGCCCGAGGTTTATTCCTACGTAAAAAACCAGAATCTAGGATTTACGATTCCATATGTTCTGGAAGGCGACGCTCGACAGTACCTACCTGATTTTATTGCAAAAGTGAAAGTTCCTGGCTATGAAGAATACTTAAACTTGATTGTCGAGGTTTCCGGAGAAAAAAGAAAAGACAAAGCGGCAAAAGTTGAAACTGCAAAAGCGCTCTGGGTCCCAGCCGTAAATAACCATGGTGGTTATGGGAAGTGGGCGTTTATTGAAATTTCCGACCCATGGGACGCTAAAAACTTAATTCGTGAATATCTAAAAGCCGTCGTGGTGGAAGAAGGAGAACTTGTAAATGCCAAGTAAAAGCGGAGGCACCGGCAAGAAGGTTGCTGCCATTAAGCACCTCGACAAGCGAGCGAACATCCCCACAGAGGAATTACGTGACTTTGTATCTGACGATGAGAAGAACCCAAAAACCGTTTTGTATCCAAGAGATTCTTCCTTAGACCCTCAATTAGTTTGGAAGGGTAAGGACGAGCAGGATTCTCAGGACCTTGCAGTGCCAGTAGTGCCTATTTATATTCAGGAGAAGATTCATCCGCAGGTGCTAGTGGATGACATTGTGAATGCCCATCAAGAGGAAGATAACCAACTCAATCTTTTCAGTGATTTTAATGGCGGTCCAAAAGAGTTTGAGCAGAAAATTGATTTCTATCATCACGAGCAAAATTGGACTAATCGATTGGTTCTGGGAGACTCTTTGTTGGTCATGAATTCTCTCTCAGAGAAGGAAGGCTTGAGAGGGAAAGTTCAAACTATCTATTTCGACCCACCTTATGGAATTAAGTTTGGTTCCAATTGGCAGGTTTCAACGCAAAAGAAAGATGTAAAAGATAGTCGTGCTGAAGATACAACTCGTCAGCCTGAACAGATTCGTGCCTTCAGAGACACTTGGCAACTTGGAATTCATTCTTACTTAAGTTACCTAAGAGACCGCTTAGTTGTAGGCAGGGACTTGCTAACAACATCAGGAAGCATATTCGTTCAAATCGGCGAAGAGAATATTCACCTTGTCCGTTCACTTCTTGATGAAGTCTTTGGCGCTGAGAATTTCATGAGCCTGATTACCGTTAGAAAAACCTCGCCACTTGGGGCTACAAACCTTCCAAGTATTTCTGATTTCATCATCTGGTACGCAAAGTCAAAGGATGATGTGAAATATCGACAACTGATGGTCACTAAGGAATTTGGCGAAGGTTCCATGTACACAAGTCTTGAATTAGAAGACGGAACTCGACGCTCCATGACCACAGAAGAGCGACAAAATCCACGATTAATACCCGCAGGTGCACGACCATATCGATTGGACCAATTGGTATCTGCTGGATACACCCCAACTTGTACATTTGATTTTGAATTTGAAGGCAAGAAAGTACAAGCCAAAACCAAGAGTTGGAAGACAACTAAAGATGGAATGCAAAGGCTAATTGCGGCAAAGCGAGTGGCGATGCCAGGGGCAACACCGCAGTATGTTCGCTTTTTCGATGACTTCCCGGTGCAACCAATCAATAATCTTTGGAATGACACTGCGGGTGCATCAGACTTAATCTACGTAGTGCAAACCGCTAATAAGATTATTGAGCGTTGTATGTTGATGACAACAGACCCTGGCGATTTAGTATTGGACCCTACATGCGGAAGTGGCACGACTGCCTTCGTAGCAGAACAGTGGGGCCGACGTTGGATTACCTGTGACACTAGTCGTGTTGCTTTAGCACTGGCACGGACCCGTTTTATGTCTGCAAAATTTCCTTATTACTTACTTTCAGATTCACATGAGGGTTTAAAGAAAGAAGAGGAACTAACGGGAGTATTACAGGATAAATCAAATGTCGAAGGTGATATCCGTAAAGGCTTTGTATTAAAGCGAGTACCTCACGTAACACTAAAGTCAATTGCAAATTCTGAACATATAACGGCAGACATGTCATTCAAGAAAATAAACGAAATCATCTCTAAGAGTGCTGAAGTCGAACTCCTTTACGACAGTCCGTATGAGGATTCAAAACGTGTTCGTGTCTGCGGACCATTCTCGGTAGAAAGTCTTTCTCCACATCGAGTACTTTCGCTGGCGGATTCCAATTCCAATGGAACTGTTTCGCAACAAGAGGCTCACGAGCAACAAGACTTTGTGACGATGATTCTTGATAATTTGCTTAAGGCGGGAATCCAAAATACAAAGAAGGATGAGCGTTTAAAGTTCAATCAACTTGAGCCATTTGCGGGTCGATGGATTAACGCAACTGGAATGTTTACAGAGGCCGATGGGAAAACTAAGCGAGTAGCGGTTTCTATCGGACCCGAGCACGGAACAGTAGGCCCAGAGCAAGTAAAAGAAGCGGCGAAAGAAGCAGTTCAAGGAGTTGGCTTCGACTTACTAGTTGTTTGCGGTTTTGCTTTTGACCCTCACGTGACTGAAGAATCAAAGAGGTATGGCGCACTCACTGTTCTTCCAACAAAGATGAACCCAGATTTGGCTATGGGGGATGAATTGTTGAAGAAGACTGGTGCAGGAAACCTATTCATGGTCTTCGGTGAGCCAGATGTAAATCTGACAACATCCAAGACTGGTGAACTCGTTGTAGAACTGAATGGCGTTGACATCTACGACCCTACGACGGGTCAGGTCAGAAGTTCTTCAACAGATGAAATCGCATGCTGGTTTATTGACACAAATTACAATGAAGAAAGTTTCTTTGTGCGCCAGGCTTACTTTACAGGTGCAGATAAACCAATGGATAAGTTGAAGAAGGCTATGAAGGCAGAAATTGATGAAGATGCTTGGTCAAGCATGTATGGAACCGTAAGTCGTCCATTTGCGAAACCACGTACAAAGAAAATTGCCGTCAAGGTTATTAATCATTACGGTGATGAAGTGCTTAAGGTTTTTGACGTTAAGTAAATCCGGAACTATGGATTGGGTGGCAGGTAATTCCTGCCACCCATTTCCACTTACGCTGCAGTTCCGCCACCCTTCTTGTAGACACTGTTCATAGATTCAGCCGCACGACGCAATGGTTCCTCGGCATTGTGCACATAGGTACGTGAGGTGAGCCCCACAGAAGAATGACCTAATACACGGCGGATAGTTTCGATTCCTACTTCATTTGCATACATAAGAGTTCCGGCAGTATGGCGAGCATTATGCAAACTGCGGGCAGCAATGTTGCAAGAAGCCAACGCATCTTGCCAACGCTGATAATCCAACTTAGATTGTTGGAATGAGCCTTCACGGTTTGGAAATACCAAGTCCATATCTTTCCATTTTGGGCCTGCCGCTAGACGCATGCGTCCGACAATCGACTTGTGAGTTTGAAGTGCCGCTAGTGCAGTTTCGCTCAAAACCACTTTGCGGACTGAAGAATCTGTTTTGAGTTGCACAAACTTACGTACACCATCAACCGCTTGAACTTGTTGGTGAACTTGCAGAGTGCCATTTTCAAAGTCGATATCTTTCCACTGCAAGCCAAGTGCTTCCCCTTGACGTAAGCCACAAAATGCAATGTGTAGACGAGCACTCATAAAGGTGAACTTGTACTTATCAAGCAGTTCCAATACTTGCGCTTCCGTAAGTGGAGTGATTTGAGATTTGGGTTCTGGCGTCTTTGCCATTCCTGCCGCAGGGTTAGTCAAAATGAGACCTGCTTCAACCGCACCTTGCATACATTTCGACAGGAGAGCGAGCGCCTGATTCTGAGAACGTGGTCCAATATTCAACGAACCCATTGAGGTCATGAGATTTGAAATCTCACGCTTTGTGATTTTGTTCAATTGCATATCACCTAGTGCAGGGATGATATTGCGGACTGCTAACCCACGATAGCGACGATAGGTAGTAGATGCGATTGCATTCTTGTGGTGGAAGTCCAGCCACGGAAGTAGGTACTCACCAAGAGTTACCTTGTTAGCACCCACCACCTTACCGTTATTAGCGGCAGGCAATTGGTGAACCTTCTCTTTCGCACGACGCTTAGATTCCTGCTGAGTCTTAGCGGTTGCGGTTACGGTGCGACCTTTGGAAGTAATAACCGTTTTCCAGGAATTACCCACCTTGTAGGTATGACCTTGTCCGTTTGATTTGCGAGTCTTAGTAGACATTTAGTGCTCCTTTTGTAGTGAGGAGCGAAATTGCCCCTCTAATATTCAGTTTGACCTGAATCAGGAGTTACCGTTTTTCTCATCGGTCCCACCTGGGAACATTCACCAAATACGAACTCATACCATTCTCATACCATCCAAGAATTTGGACGGTCCTTGACCTCAGTTTCACGCTTGAAATCGGGGTAGACTGCCGCCTAAAGGTGGGAGAGAAGAGGACTGTAAATCCCCCGGCTCTGCCTTCGAAGGTTCAAATCCTTCACCCGCCACCAGTAAGACCTCATAAGAATGAGCGTAAGTTCCGTATGTAGTTGTATTCAAAACATATTGTTTCACCTGCCACTGACAAAATCTAGTGCGCTTAAATTGCAGGCATAGGCAAACGTTCCATACCAAATCAATACTAAAAATAAATACAAAAGGACCCCCGTAGGGTTAATTCACTTCAGTTTGGAATCTCTACCAGGTGTCAGGCATAGGTATTGATTTAGTCCCTAGGGCAGTAGCCCAAATTACTTCAAGGAGTCCCAGTCCTCAAGGTATTTATCCATCCAACCTTCTGGTGCATATTTGTTTTCAAGTCGGGGTGAATTACTAATCCTTCTCATATCGCTGTCGTTGTGTTTTTGCCCTTTTGCGCCAGGGGTTTTAAGCCATTTTTCATGTCCAGTCTTTATTACCTTTGCTACTACTGACGCAGGAATTACATATACCTGAGGATTATTCTCACCAAGGTTAACGAAACAATAAAACAAGTCCTTATCGGTTATGGATTCATGCTTCACGTTCATATGCCAACCAACTCGTGTTTTTGAACCCGAGGTAGTTTTAACTTGAATTAGAACTGGCCTTCCACCATCTAGTGGGTTTACTAAGACATCTGCTTTTCTAGTTCCCCTAGGTGCTTGCGATGCGAGGATTCCTTTGGCAAGCAGTCGGGAGAGCACTAGGTGTTCACCTGCAGCACCTACTAAGGATTTGTCTTTAGTCATTAGATTTTTCCTGCTCTCTTCAAAGCCTCAAAGTGGTTCCGCCACATTACTTTGACTCCAATAATGAATCCAGAATTTGCAGCAACAATCTGCTCCTCGCCACAAGTGCATTTCCAATGAATCTTGGGTACACCGTCAACTTGTATTGTCTCCCATGAGTCCTTGTGCTTTTTGTTGAATTTAATCCACTCAGGGCTGGAATTTTCCACTTCAGTTGCCCTCCCAATCACAATTAATGCACTTGTACTTGAACATTTCGTCCTCAACCAAGCAACCACCTATGTAGAACAAACTTGTGTCTGGTTCTTCAGATGGCATTCCCCAAATTATTGTCCGAATTCCTTCGGACATCCCACAATTAGGGCACGATTTCTTCATATAACTAGGTTAACCGCTTGGTATGACAAGTAATAGAGCACTAACCCCTGGTGCAGTGCTCACGCCTATGGAATTCTTGGGTCATGAGCCAGAGAATGAGCATTGGTGGGCTCTATGTTTAACCGAATCAAGCAACGGTTCCAGCGCAAGGTTGAGACAGTCCAGTACCAAGCAATCCAATTAGTAAGTGTTAAACGCTCCTATTTAGAACGACGAGACAAAAACCGCTTTCGTGAATTAGTTGATATTCCTGCAGAGATAACGCTTTCAGAGGAACAAGTAATTGCCGCTACATCTCACGCCAAGGAAACTTTGGTTGTTGCGGGAGCGGGTTCAGGTAAAACATTTGTACTAGTAGGTCGAGCAAAGTATCTAGTAGGTTCAGAGCGAACTACCGAAGACAAAATTCTTATGCTTGCATATAACAAGGATGCTGCAGAGGAACTCTCACGTCGAACTAAGGCCTCTGGCATCAGCGTTACCGCACAGACTTTTCATGGCTTTGGAAACTCGGTAATCAAAGCACCAGGGGAACGTACAGGTGTTGCATTCGGTGATTCGGGAGAGGTTTCAAAGTTCCTTTCTAATCAGTTAAAGCATGAACTAGATGATGAATCGAAGATTGGGTTGGCGAGATACTTTTCTCAGGAGTTAGTCCCTCATAGAGACTATGAAGAGTTTGAAAACCTCAATGAATATGCAGCATATGTCCGAGCAACAATTCCTAAGACATTAATGGACGAACAGGTGAAGAGCCACGGAGAATGGTTGATTGCTAATTATCTCTTCACTCACTCTGTTCCATACCAGTATGAGACTCTCTACGATGTAGGTAAGTTGCCTAAAGACCGCCACAAACCCGACTTCTCTATTTGGCAAAGCGGTCAACCTCCCATTTGGATTGAGTACTTCGGAACGGACCGAGCAAATTCCGTGGCACCTGGAATTTCACAGGAGGGTTATCTAGAAGGCATTAAGTTCAAGAAAGAAGTACACGCCAGAAACTCGACAATTCTCATCGACTTGTATTACTACGACCTAAAAGAAGGAAATCTTCTTAAGAAACTTGAACAGGCTCTCAAGCACCATGGGGTCAAAATGAAACCCAAGACTGCAGAAGAGATATTAGAGCAAGCAAATGAAATTGGTTATGACTCTCGTTTCTTAAAGGTATGCGAACAGTTCTTGGGCCATGTAAGAGCAAAACGTTTATCTACTTCAGAATTAACAGCGCTCGCAGGCTCACATGAGCGAGATAAAGCATTCACTAAAGTTTTCAACCAATTTTTATCGGCTTACGAAAAAGAATTAACTAGGATGAAATTGCCTGACTACGCAGAACTTATTCACGGGGCGGCAGATGCAATATCCAATAGTGAATATGAATTCGGATTCACTCATGTTCTTGTGGATGAGTTTCAAGATATTTCAAGTGACCGTAATAGATTGATTGATTCAATGAAGTTAGCGAATCCAAAGTTGGAAGTGACCTGTGTTGGTGACGATTGGCAGTCAATCTACAGATTTAGCGGTAGCGATGTCTCAATTATGCGTGAAGCAAGTAAACCTAAGATGATTAGAAAGCGTGTGGACCTAACGGCCACGTATCGACTCCCACAAGTTATTGCGGATATTTCACGTCTATTTATACTGAAGAATCCGCTTCAATTAGAGAAGAATGTTTTTTCAAAATCAGACTTAGATGTACCTGGAAAAGTCGTAACTCACTGGGACATGGAACAGAAAGAGAATGAAGATAATTTAGTTCGGGTAATCGAACGAATTGGGGATGATGCCAATGACCCAAGTAGAAGCATCCGAATTCTTGCTCGATATGTAAACAATTTACCAACTAAGGAGTTCATAGAAAAGCATTGGGAAGGTCCAGTAGACGTAAGCAGCATCCATGCCGCCAAAGGATTGGAAGCAGACTATGTAGTTGTAATGGACATGGTTCAAGATTTCAGAGGTTTTCCATCAACTATCGAAGATGACCCTGTAATGAGATTAGTAATGCCAGAGAAGGACCTTCACCAGCATGGGGAAGAGAGAAGGCTTTTCTATGTCGCACTTACCAGGGCCCGAAGAGAAACACATCTAATCTCACCTGTCTCGGCACCCTCACTATTTACTTTGGAAATGTTGCGTGAAGGATTAGGTGTACATGTTGGCTTGGATAATTCAAAGAATAGACAATGTCCAGCGTGTAAGAGCGGAAGAATTTTGGTGAGCAAGAATGCTGGTGGCTCATACTGCAGCAACATTCCTCTCTGTGACTTCAGTTCACCCGCATGTATTAAGTGTGAAAAGCCAATGACTTACACGGATGGAAAAGAACGTTTCATTTGTGAGAAACATCCAGATGCTTTGCATAAAATCTGTTTTGTATGCAATTGGGGTGTACTGGTTCCTAAAAAGTTTATTAGTAAATACACGGGCACAGAAGAGACATTTTTCTCCTGTCACACTTGGAGAAAGACGGGTTGTAAAGGTAAGACCAACTAGCGACCGAGACTTAGTAAATCCATAACGACTCTCACAATGTTATCCCGCATAATTCCAATACTGTCTGAGAATTTATCTCTGCGTTCTTTCCTTGAACCTGTCCCTGCTTTGGTTTCGAATGCGACCTTTGTTCTCGTGGCAACCGCTAGCGTGTTTTTGATAATTCTTTGACTGACGCCGATACTCATCGGAATCTGAATAGTTGGGTCTGTGAATGGCGTGAAAGGTACACCGACAGATTTTCTCGGCGTACGTTTGTCCAAAACTCCATAAGCACTAACAGTTGAATTCTCAATCCTCTTTAATTCTGCTTGACGAATTGCGATATCTCGCTCTTGCTTACCACTCACTTGTGCGACATAAGCAGCAGGAAGCGAAGTAGTCCTACGCCAGATTTTTGCATCTTGTCCTGGCAATGGTCTGTAACCGAAAATCCAGAGAACCCACTCATACATATAGATAGGCCCATGCTGTTGATTCAGCGGCTCCAAGTCAAAGAATTCACTTTGCTCAAGGTTTTCCATATCAGGCAATAGGAAAGTTGAAATGTCCATGTCATAAGCACGTGCAATTTTTACAGCGTCATCAAGAGTCATAGGACCTTGACCATCTTCAATCCATTTGTAGTGTCCAGGTTCTATTCCCGCTTGCTTTGCAAAATCTTCCTGAGACCTTGGATTTGGTGGCGGAACACTGCCGTCAGGTTTCCAATTGCTATCTATATTGTTGAAAGTTATGAACTGCATGATTAGTTCATCACGAACTTTCTTGAATTCCATTTCTTCACCGTGCTTGCGGTCAGCCTTCGCAGCCTTCGATTCTCCCGAAACTCTGGGTGCACGTTTCTTTTTAGGCAGTTCAACTTCTTGGCGTTCCTTTGCTTTTGCGTCCCAGTAGGCATCAGCCTCTCTTTGTCGCAGTACAAGCAACTTTTGGTGGGCCAAGGAATTGACCACAGAACCCCCTATGTATGGGGAACCTTGCTCAATCGTCATCAGTTGTACCTCCCAAGAAATTGGTAAGAGCCATAAAAAGCCAGAATGTTTTATAGAGGTAAAAACTCTCGCTTAGGTGCAAATGGTACTTAATGCGTTAATGAAAAGGAAAGGAGTTGAAGTGAAAACTCAACTCTTAAGCGTGCCTCAGTTCTCTGAGAGCACGGGAATCAGCACATCAACGGTCTATCGCAAGACCCAGAACGGAACCATTCCATCGGTCAGCGTTGCTGGCCAGGTTCGCATCCCAGTCTGGTACTTGGAAGAACTAACTCAAAAGCCAGGCGAACTTCCATCCTGGCTCAAGAAGGGGGAATCTGATGAAGTATAAACATCACCTATGTACTGAAAACCCTGACGACCTCATTTTGGTTCCACGCTGGTACGTGGAAAGCATGGCCATGATGATTGCATCAGTTCCCGAGTGGTACAACTCTGAATGTCTGGACGGTATTCATGATGAGTAATACAACTTCTGGCCAGACTAAATTCCTGGAAGCCATTTGTGGTGATGGAGGTGGGCTTTTGTCCATCTCCTACACAATGGATTCTCACCTAAAGTCGTTACGCAGTGATTTCTTTAATGCATCCGATATTGCATCCATTGAAAAGTATCTGGCATCACTTCCAAAGGGCGCTCAAGTAGTTTTCAATTTTGCACGTATTGCAAAGAAGCCTGCGACTGGACGTGGGAAAATTACAGACACTCATGCTTTTAGCGTGATTGGTATGGATATTGATATTGCAGACCCAAAGAAGCCGAACAAGTCTCTTCCTGCCAATATCGATGAAGCAGTTGCTGCATTGGAGACTTTGCCGCTCCCGCCATCAATCTTGGTTAATTCTGGAAGTGGATTGCACGCCTATTGGGTTCTCGATGAGGACCTAGTTGTATCCGACGAGAGCGACTTAAAACATGCTCGTGAATTCGTGGCCAATTTCTATCGTGGAGTGGTGTCGAACCTTCCACAATACAACTTCGACCACACGCATGACTTGGCACGTTCTTTTCGTATGCCTGGGTCGACGAACTTAAAGGTTCCTTCTGACCCTAAAGTTGTGATGATTCGTGAGCACCATGGCGAGCGCATTTATTCACATGATGAAATTATCGACGCAAGCATTGCTGCTGTATCCAAGGAGCGTGCAGTAAAGATTGCTCCAGTTGATATTGATAATGCCAACTTGGACGTCGACCTTGAGTTGATGGCTTCAGGGTGTGGTTGGGTAGCAGATGCACTTGAAAATGGCGCAACCGCTACCTATGACGCCTGGTGGGCAATGGCATCACTGCTTTCAAATGTTCCGAATGGTCTGGAGATTTATCAAGATTGGTCTAAAGACCATCCAGACTATGACCTTGAAGTAACAGAGGTGAAGTTCGGTCTTGTTGATGAGGATAAATCACGTCGTACTTGCGAAGGACTGTCTCAGTTACCAACGAGTGCAATTGCCGGAGCGGTGGTCGATGGAGTTAATAAGCAATGCGTGGGATGTGTATTTCGTGAGGGAATCAAATCCCCTGTAGAACTTGGAATTCCAGGAATGCGTACAGTCATCACTAACAATGCACA
>Ga0164297_10003119_pt1 | contig 15686 bp, 20 predicted proteins | sample GEODES058metaG_FD_113539 | JGI IMG/M metagenome (GOLD analysis project Ga0164297, IMG submission 113539) | Dystrophic lake water microbial communities from Trout Bog Lake, Wisconsin, USA - GEODES058 metaG | ecosystem: Environmental > Aquatic > Freshwater > Lake | place: USA: Trout Bog Lake...
AAGTGAAGGTGTCTCATGGGTATGCTCATACGACCAGTCTGACGCAACATCAAACTCCGGGGACTTGTCATTGACCGTAAAAAAGTAATAGCTTCCTGTGTGCGGTTTCGAACTTCCCGAACAAGTGCAGCCATCACCCTCTCCCTATTCATATTCCTATTCAACTGAATACCTGCACGCCGCTGCATGCCCGTAATCCTATTTGTAATATTTGCGAGGCGCCTCTCGGCCCTGACCAAGTTGGCGTGGTTACGGTTTGCATCCCGAGTCATGTTGAAATTTGCCTGAATCTGACGGAGCCGGCCCACATTCTGTTGAGCCTTATGCCAGTTTGATAACATACTATTAGACACATTGCGAAAGGGTCTGCTCGCACTCATATTACATTCTATTTAGAAATTAAATACAAAATTATTCACGCGTCTAAAATGTGTATTCTCCGAGCATGTGCTCTCTTGAATCAAGTCCAAAGGAGGGAACGACACACTTCCACGTCTTTTGAATATCTTCGAGTAGGTCCCTTGTGTAAACACGCAGATTACCCATTTCGACGTGAAAATCTTTCGCCTCTGTAAACTCGCCGCTTGCATACTTTTGGAATATGTCAGTCGCGACAGTCGCATACGTTACAAGGACCTCACGGATGGACCTCTTGCGATTCTCAGCCTTTTCGCGCTGTTGAATCTTGCGCTTAAAGTCATCCTCGGTCATCTCATTCAACATAAACTTTATACGGAGATCACGGTTATCCAAATAATTTGCGGCATGGTACCTGTTGTTTGCAAGATATTGTACATGACCAATGTTTCGGTGAATATCCGAAAGGTACTTTTGGTCGGAATGTGTAAGTCCAAGCCGAGTGGTACGGTAGAAAGTGTACAAATCAGGAAGTCCGCCACAGACGACATCACCGGGAGCCCGGGGAACATTCCCTTGGGTGCGCCGCAAATACTCGTAATAGTGAGGATTGTGAATACCACCAGTCACAACCTGCCCGCTTCGCCAGCTAAACGCCGTGTGGCACTGAGTGCAGTACATCTGGTCACACCCGTTAATCTTGAAAATCATAGAGGCACACTTTGGACACGGCTTTGAATCCTTGCGCAGGAGGTCAGCCGTCGCCACTGCATTTGGCTCACATACATGGCCCTGCAGGTCATCCGAGTCCTTGACTTCGTGACACTGAGCACAGACGTGAGCCTCACACAAACCACACTTCCATGCTGTACTCAAAAAACCCTTGCAATCATTCACAGGACAAGCCCGGACAAACCGAACCTCACGAGCCTTTGGAGTAAAGTTTGGGTTCCGGTACGAAGCAATCGAATTTTCAATCGTGGAAACATCGATGTTGATGATTGAAATCTTTTTCATAATCTCCTGAGCACGGCGGAAACGCTCAATCCGAGCCTCGAGCCAGTTGTCGTCCAAAATACCCATCGTGTTCAGATCAGCATTAATAGCGTGAGTGTGCTGGTTATACAGTGTGGTCCGCATAGCCATCAAAGTTTCCTTTTCGCGCTCTAGCTTACGACACTTGAGCTCATTCTCAACATACGGCTGAGTCTCGGGCATCAAACTCCTCTCACGCTCAAGCAACACATTCTCACGATGCTCCTTGTACTTTTTGTTCACAAATACATTCGTAAAATTATTCACAAGTACAGTTCTGGTCCACCCGCCACGACAATTCATACAATGGGCATCTTCTGCAGTCCCCAACAGATACTTTTGATGACATTGGGAACACGCCTTAAAGTCACACAAACCACAATCAACTTTCTTTCGAAGTTCCGTCGTGTACGTCTCTGTGCACACATCACACGTGCTCATCTTACTTACTCTTAGGTGCACTCTTTTTATCTACCGCCTTCCCTTTCCGAAACTGAGGAGGAACATACGGCACACGTATCCCATTCTTATCTGTTTTTACAAATTCAATATTTGGAAAATCTTTCACGTCAAAGGGCTCATCATCATCATCGATGTCGGCCCACCGAACCTTCTTTTCACTCATATTATGTATCAATATTCATCTTCTTCTTAACTGCCCGAATAACCTTCTTTTTCTTTGAAGGTTCTTTTGTCGGCTTGAGGGCCGATGGATACTTGGAAAACACCTTGTCAATTGCACTCTGCTGTTTCTCGGCGTCATCCTTCCACTTTCGGTACAGATTTTTCACCTTTTCGATACGAGCCTCACTGGCCCCTGCCCTCACGTAAGCATCAACCAACTCGTCACACGGTGGCCTAGTCATTTTTTTCTTGTACTTGTCGTACACAGCCATAACAACCGACCGGTCATACTCAATTTCAATTCTCTTTTCAATTTCCTTTTCCAATTTGAATTCACAACTGAGACACTGGGCAGTGTAAGCCTCACGCTCAGCCTCGGGCATCTTCTGAGCAATAAACTCCCAATCATAAGGCCGAACAAACTGTTTCTTTTTTCTTTCATAATTGTCCGGAGTATTCATAGCTCGAGCTATATCACCAATTATTCCAGGAGTATCCAGTGGTATACACATGGGTTTTGTGTAACACCCATGGGGAAACCTGATGACACGCATCGCTCTTACTATAGTCATGAGACTTGTAGGCCTGGCGACAGTGGCTCTCTTATTCAACGGAAATCTTGTCCGAGTGTTGCTCACGTACAAAGACTACACACGTGTACTTGGTACCAGCCTTGACCGGAAGGCCTTTGTGGACATTCCGGTGAGTCAACAGTGGACGATAATAAACACCTGAACCTGCTTCTGGTTTTATTTTCATTCCCCCATTTGATTCGAAAAATAATTCACCACCTTCAAAGTCATTATTCAGGTACACAACAAGACACCCTATGCGCTCCCCACCGAGGTCTCTGAATTCAGAACATGAATCGTTAATATAACACAGAGGCCTTTCTCCACCGCTGTTATTCTTCAAGATGATGGGTTTCTCACAGTTTTCAATTGGCTTGCCACTCAGTTCAGACGCCAACTGTGTAATCTTTGTCATCACCGGACACTCTTCACGATACTCTATCAAACACTCACACTCTTTGTGATCCAAAATATCCGGAACATACTGGGGAGGTTCCCTGGTTGGGTTGAAGGGCTCATACTCTGATTTCGATTTTATGACCAAAAATATAATTACAACCAACACAAGCAGAAGAATAGTCTTCTTCATCTACACTTTGCATCTATTTTTTTTTTAGCTTAAACATAAGAATTTCTATTAATATAATGCTTGTAGACCACGTGGAGTGGGCACTGGATAGGGCTCAGTGTTTTGAATCCAAAATTGACTGTCCTCTTCATGAGACAAAGGGGATGACCGGTGCAAAGACTAGGCACTTTTACAACAACCTGTGTAGTCTCGAACCCCTCCGGTACCTCGAGGTCGGCTCATACACGGGGTCTTCACTCTGTGCAGCACTCTACAAAAATCCCCATGTAAACGCCTGGGCATATGACAACTTTTCAGAGTTCAACGGACCTGTCGACCAATTCCATTCTAATATTCAAAAATACATTCCAGATGCAAACCTAAACTTTAAACAAGAGGACTTTTTCTCAGCCAACCTTTCTGAATTAAAAAACAAAATTGATGTGTACCTGTATGATGGACCACATGAGAGGGGGTTTCACCAAAAGGGTATAGTCAAGGCGTGGCCAACCCTTGCCCCCCAATCTGTAATTCTAATTGACGATTGGAATTGGTCATGGGTACGTGAAGGGACTTACCAGGGGTTCCTCGATGTTGGTGCACGAGTCTCCAAGTCGTGGGAAATACGTCACACATGGGACGATACACATACACCAGAGGGTACACGGGAATCTGAATTTTGGAATGGAATTGGTATCTTCATCATAGACAAGGAGCTGGCAAGACTACCGTTAAAGGAATGAGAGACCTGTTACCTATGGACAACCTCTTGTACAGAGTCACCCCTTACTTTGACATCGATACTAAACTAAAATTGGGAATCACACCAAAGAAACTCCCCTTGAGTGTCATTTCCAATCTTGAATCAAAATTCCCTAGACCACAAGTAGTGTACCTCACCAACCACAAAAAAGTTTTCAACTTTGTACTTGCAAATTACGGAAAATATATAGTCATGGGAAACATTGGTTACCAGGGGATCTACAACGACTTTCACTGGTTTTTTTCAGAAAATATGGAATATGGTGTTTATGAAAGGGCGTACTTTTTCATTTCACCAAATGAAGGAAGACACTGGGTTACTGAATTAAAGCCTAAATTTGTAGATGATATAGATGAAGGCGAAGATACCTAAAGCACTTCGTGAACAAGTTTGGATTACATTCTGTGGAGACAAATGGTTCAAGTCCAAGTGTGCTGTATCTTGGTGCCAAAACACAATTACACCATTCACCTTTCAGTGCGGACACAACATCCCGGAAAGTAAAGGGGGCCAGACTGATATTTCTAATTTAAAACCAATATGTGCCAGCTGTAACATGTCGATGGGTGATGAATATTCGATTGACGAATTCTCCAAGTTGTCAAGGCCAAGTCCGCACCTGTTCGAGTGTTTCAGGTTTAAAGACAAAAACGCCTCTTAAATTAGATGCCACTCTGGTCTGAAATTCAGAAACCTATGATACAGATACGACCAAATGGAAACACAAAGACGAAGACGCTGTATGCCGACGGACCCCTGCGTTTCCAGATTCCCAGGGGGTACTCGCGGTATGGACTTTCACAGTACAAGAGTCTGTCAATTTCCAATCTTGATCCAAAATTCATGGAGTGGTTCCAAGAGATTGAACAGGGTCTGTTCCCAAAGGACCGGAATGACTTTAAATCGTGTGTATCCGAGTATGGACTCCGGGTCAAGGTGGATGACTCTACTCTCATTTTCGATTCCAAATCAAAATTCGTGGCTGACGAGCATGTCGAGGGCTATCTAAGGGACCTAGACATTTCGTGTATTATTGATGTGGAGGGGGCGTACCTGTGGAAGGGGGCATGGGGAATAAACTGCAGGGCACACCAGATTAAGTTTTACGACCCTGTACCCAAGATTCCTGATTTAGATATGGAAAGTGAAACTCCACAACCAACCATCCTCAAGGGGTGTGCATTCATTTAATTTTTGAGAAGGGACTTTAATAGCTGTTTCTTAAAGTTATTATTAGCAACAGGGGGTTTCTCTTTGGGTTTCTTCACGGGCTGCGTAAGTCTTCTGGTAAAAGGAACTATACGGGCCAACTTTTCATCATATCTGTAATAAAAGTGACCGGGTACACGTCTCTTTATCAAGTGACCGTTCCTGTCCTGGCCAAGTATTATATAAAATCCTATGCTCGGTTGATACAGAAACCTCCGGAGGCTTCTGTTGTAAAAGGGGGTCGTCTCTGGAATTTTACGACTCTTCCCAGATGAATTTATATACCTGTTTACATTATTAGTAGTATTGTTATTTCTCCGCCGGGCACCAATCAGATTTGCAAGAGACGGTGAATTTTTCCTATTCCCCAACTTGCCAAGTGCAGCTGCTAACAGGAGTTGTTCTACTCTCAACTTATTATTAGCTGCTTCCTTTTTGGTTTCCTTTTTATTATTGGTTGCAGATGCTGCATTCGGCATTCTTACTGTAAGGTGAGAAGTTTATTTCTTTTCATAAATTTCACGGGCGCGACGCAACAGGGGACCCTGGAGCAGAGCAAAGCCCTTGATTCCGAGCTCCTTTCTGGCCTGTGCAACCGCCTTTATCCATGGGTTTTTCTTTTCCGACTTGGCCTTGGTCTTGCTCACAATCTCGCCAGTTTTCTTGTGTGTCTTCAGGTCCTTCTTCGTGAGACCCCCAGGAGTCTTTGTTGCTGTACCGTGCATCACCTCGGCACGAGATCCAACAGTCTTTACAGGAGCCATTTATACTATACACATATTTTTTTCGGGGGGTATAGTAGTGATGGCAAGCCCATTGAAAAATTATGACTTGGGAAACGCGGTCAACAATGGGTCTGGAACAACCTTCTACTCAGCTGTGATGAAAACCCTCCAGAACCAAGGTCTAGTCACCGGAAACCACACATCAAAAGAACTAAAGAATATTGTGAACAAAATACAAAATATCCCAAAGAATGCTGGAAACCCAGATATGGTTAAAGCCCTGGCGCAAAAGTTGGGTGTTCAATTCTTCATATACGGAAACTCGGAAAACTCCCCACAAGTGATTGGAAGCGATGGAAAACCACCAATATACATATACTTTAACGGGACAACGTGGGCCCCCCTGCTAAAGTCCAAAACAACACAGCCTATGTTTTCAATGTTAAGAGTGCCCCGGGGCTCCTTCACACCTCCATTCCGATTCCCAACTTCTAAACTCAATCCGGAGGAAATTGCAAAGGCTGTCATCGCCGGAATAGCAGAGTCCAAGCCTCCCCTGGATACCAACTTGAAGCCACCTGTTGAAAAAGATGGGTACGTGAGTGTTGGAAGACTCTTCTGGCTCGGAAAACCAAGGGCCTATGTGTACAAAAAGGATGGTAGAGGTGACCCCAAGATTTACGTTAGGAAACTAGACAATTACATGGGAAGATATGGCAACTGGGTGGTGACCCCTTTGGATTCTGACACATACACATTCACCTACAATAAACAAGTCAGGGTCAGAACACCAGCAGCAGCCACAACTGCCGGAGCACTTTCTGCAATTTTTGGAAAAATTACGGGTGTCACTGTTGAAAAGAAACTGGCAAATGCGTTTATAAACGGGTTTGTCTTGTCAAAGATGAGTGCAGTGCCTAAAACAGGGCCGCGCTTCACTTTACCATCTTTCAAAGCATTTGGAGGAACAACAAAACCAAGTGTCGTAGTTGTCACCGGTGAGAAGAATATTTCAAATGCAATCGTAAACGGTTTGAAACCCAAAGGTACTGGATTCCCAGCCATCAGTATTCCATCGATAAAAATAAAAACACCATCCATTCGTTTCGGTGGATTCTCTCCTGAATTTAAGAAATATCCAGACGCTGTCATTGCAAATGCAATTATAGATGGTATTAAAGCAGCTGCTATTGCTACTGGTGAAAAGCCCCCACCTGATGCAGGGCCCAAGGTTTTATTAACTGACCCATCAAAAGAGAGAATACACATCATCACAGATGCAATTACAAAAGGTATCAAAGCCGGTGGTGGGGGTGTTGGACCAGTCGTCGTACCACCGGTAAAACCCAAGGGTATACTCAAACCTAGCTCTTTCTTACCAAATGCAACCCCCGGGAATATTAAAAATAATTTAAAGGAAGCACTCAACACAAACAAATTAAGTCAGGGAATTGCACAGGCAATAGTAGATGGCATCATCATAGGAAAGAGTGACATGGCAGTCAATTTTGGAACACAATTTCCAGAACCAAAAAGTGTCAATACAAACAACTTTATGATGAGATACAACATTGTGCTTACAGGTCCAAAGGTTTCCAAAGGATTCTCGGATTTTTTCGAGAAACACTTGAAGGGCAAGAAACATGAAGTTATTGCAAATATTGTTCGGCAACTATTCATAGTTTTAGACAACAAGGTTAATTCAAAGAATGTGAGTATCAATCTGAACAATAGCAGATCATACAAGTATTTAGCAGGTAAAAATGACACAGAGACAACCATGAAAAATATAATCAGACTTTATGTGTTGAGACGGATAAAAGAATTAATTTTTGAAGGTGTTGATGATGAGGCGTTTCGGTACGAGCCTCGAGGAAGTTTTCGGAATAAGATTCAGATATTAAAATTGTACAGACAGATACCTGATGCTACTATTCAGAAGGAGGTGGATTACCACTTGAGGGCGTTTGCAGCTGCAAGTCAGAGGAGACTTGGAATTAGCCGTGTCCTGCCAAGGAACAGTTACTACAGTGGAAACTATACAGGTGCAGTTAATTCTGCAAATAGAAACCTCCGGAGATTTTTGCAGTCACGGAGATTGTCATCCCGCGGTGGTGAAGACAAGGTGAATAGAAATAATTTACTGAAGATGCTTATGGAGCGGGAGCGTGAGAGGGAACAGGGCCGAGGAGGTGAAGGAGAGCGGAGAGCCGGTGGGGCGGCGGCTCCTCCATATGAGCCACAATCTTATGCCCAAGCCGAGTACAATGCACTCAAAAAACTGGCCATGCCGACAGGACCAGAGGCGGCACCTGTTCCACAACAACCGACAAAACTGTTTGGAGTCAGTGCCCGGAGCGAAAACAGAATTATAAGAAACCTAACACCGACAGAACAGAATGTAATGAATAGAGCAGGGGACCTGGCGGCTGTGAATAGAATCCTCAAAGCAGCCGGAGGAGTTTCCAAAGTGAGACAAGCTGCAGATGTGTTGAGACAAGTGCCCAAAAACGAGGCACTCAGACTCCATCTCATCTCGAAAAAGGCGGCGGCAGCAGTCAACCTCTTTGGAGGACCAAACAAGGCGGAAGCTGCAGTCAAAATTAACAAGAAAATAGTTTCAGCGCGTAAAGTCAAGAAAACACCGGCAAGGAAAAGAAAAACTCCGGTTAAAGCAAAGATGAAGACACCAGTCTCACCAATTAGAACAAAGGTACTCAAGAATGCGCTCAAACAAGTCTCAAAGGCGAAACTCATCGAAATAGCGGGCAAGTCGACACTTGGAATTTACGACAAGGCGAGAACACCAAAGAAAGTCATTGTGAATGATTTCACCAAATTTGTCCAGAAAAAACCAAAACCCCAGCCTCCTAAAAAGAGAGCCACTGTCGCCAAGGCTAGGAAGACCACGCCTAAGATTAAGAGAGCAGCAAAGAAGTGATGGAGGACACACTCAACTACATCAGAGAACTCAAGCGCATCCGGTCGGACATTCTGAAGAATAATGGGGATCCGTCATGGATCCGAATCACAACAATTACAATCACATCTAAAATTCTGGATTTTGTGTTTGACACGCAAAAGTTCAAGGAAAACTTCAGAAAAATTGGAAAGGTCCTCATTCGACACGAGGGAACCAATTTTTCTGGATTTGAATGGTCGATGAGTGAGACGAGCTTCTATAACCAGGTGACTGTCAGCTACCGGGACAAGTACTCGAACAAGAGTGTAAAGATTTTCCCAAACGGGAGTGTGCAGGCTGCGGGGTGTTCCAACCTGATGGACTGTCACCGAGTCATCGCAATGCTTGCCGAGGTCATCCGGGTCGTTTTCAATTTAGAATCGAAACCCACACTGGCACCGCCCACCGTGCAGATGATCAACACCAACTTTTCACTCAACTCATCCGTGCACCTGGTCAAGATTATTCGCAAGTTTAGCACAAACAGCAACTTTTTCGTGACGTTCGACCCAGAAAAGTACAGCGCCGTAAAAATCAAGTTTCAGCCGGGAAAGGATATGAAGAAAGTCACATGCAGCATTTTCAGCACAGGAAAGGTGATTGTCACTGGGGCCAGAACACTCAAAGAAATTGTAGCCGCCTACGACATTATAAACAAGTACATCACAGCCCAAGAGATGGTCCAAAAGACAGACAAGAGGGAGTCGTTCGACACTTTTATGGGCATCAAGTTTGATGATTGGGTCTAAAATAAATTTCCTATGTAATATAAATGTCTCAGAGAATTGGAATGGCAGACGGTCGGTGCATCACCGAAGTCGACTCGAACAGAATTATGTTCGACTACTTAAAGAATCAGTCTGGATTTGGCATCTACGACAACAACAAGTACCGGATGTATCTCCAGGAGAAGGGCCCGGATGCTATTTATTTGCCCCTGCCCAATGCAGCGTGCCGTGGGTCATGCGGGATGAAGTTGGGCTCGCCACTGGCGGAGAAACAAGGTTAAAGATATACATCACCTTATTAGTATGATTGTTATAGACGGGAACATAGGGGCTGGCAAGACGACCCAGCTCGACCTCCTTGAAAAGAAAGGTTTTCGTGTTCGACGAGAGCCACTTGATGATTGGCCCCTGGAAGAGTTTTATCAAGATCCTTCCAGATGGGCTTTTTTCTTCCACATGGTTCTCCTCAAAACCCAAAAACCACCAGCATCCCCACGTGTCATTTACGAAAGGTCACTCTACAGCTCGAAATATGTGTTTTGGGAGGTGCTCCTCGAACAGGGGACAGTCTCCAAAAAAGAGGATGAAATCTATGAATATTTCTGGAACAAATTTGCATGGAAGCCAACGCTCTTCATCTATTTGAACAAGGACCCAGAGCTCGCCTACAAACACATTCAAAATCGAACACAAGATGGGGACAGCGGGGTAACCCTCGATTACCTCTACAAACTAGACGCCAAGTACAAGGAGCTCATCCTAAAGATTCCGTGTAAGGTTCTGGTCATCAACGCAAACAGGTCTGCAGAAGAAATTCATGAAGAAATTTATAAATATCTAGTAGAGGATGAATCATTGTACCGGACTGACTCTTTCCGGAAAGAAGTGCAAGAGGACAGCAGTTCAAGACGGAAAGTGCCCCGCTCACATTGCCAACATATGTGCTGTGTGTCTTGAAGAGACGAAGAGATCAGACAAGAGACTCAAGTGTAAACACTATTTCCATTTTAAATGTATAATCAAGTGGTACGAGGAGTCTATCGAGTGTCCCAACTGTCGGATGGAACAAGATGACGACCCACTCATAATTTTCAGAAAGAGTATCGAAGAGAATATGAGACTCAAGTACCGAGATGCTATCCGGTCGCTCGAGGCGGAAAACGCCGCCCTGCGTCGACAGAGATAAATTGTTAATATAGGCTATATAGTATGAGCCAAAAACACGCATGCGGGGCGACAACTTTATCCGGGGGCAAATGCAAACACCTCGTGTTTGAAAGCCAGGAGCACTGCTGGGTTCACGATGGCCCACAGTGTTCTGTCTGTTTCTCGGCACTCAACAATAGAGCCACACGGACACTCACCTGTAACCACGAGTTTCACACAAAGTGCCTCGACAGGTGGAAGCGAACGTGTGCCCCCGGGGACCCAACCTGCCCAATGTGCAGAACACCCTTCGACCTCCCAAAATATAGATGCAGGCTCATCATCGAAAGGGTCCAGGAGTCAAACACTTTCTCAACTGAATTTGTAACTTCAAACATTAACCCTATCGTCGCAGGATTTGGCTTTGATCTGAGACATATGCTACAGGGTCTCTACACAGATATCCACTTTGATATCGATGCCGAAGAGAATATTCAATTTATACTGCAACAACTCGGACTCCCTCAACCCCCGGATAATTTCTAGTATTATATTAGAATGCCCCCAAAGGTGGCGCCCAAGAAAAAGCCCACCCCAAATAAAAGGACGGCAATTCGCAGACTTCCTCTGTCTGGGTCTGAACCCAAATTTAGCTGGGAACCTTGGGGGTCTTCCGGGCAAGTTCACGACAACTGCTACGATTATGCATTCGGGAGCTTTTCAAACAAGAGGACACGGAAGAGTGTTCCGGGAAACAGGTCCGGGGTGGGCTCAAATGGACTGAACTTCACCACATGCAGGGGAATCACACAAAGAATCCTGAGTGACAATCCAAAGGGTGCGGCCAAACTCATAGGGCCGGGGGCAAGATGTCCCGAGGGGTACTACAAGGTGATGTGCTTTGTCGCGCCCCAAAACGATTTCGGTGACATGACAGGGGACTTTCACTTTCTAAAACAGGTGGGAAGAGTCAGATATAAAACACGCCCGGGAGATACCGTGCAAGGTATCGCAAACTTTTTCCACGTCCATCCAGGAACTGTGCTCAGAGCAGCACGCATGTCAACACCACCAATCTCACGAAACGACGGGAAAATTTCAAACGAACCAGGGGAACTCCACGTCCTCGACAGAATCAATACAAATGTTAGAAACAAGGTCAATCTGAGACCCGGGAGGATCATCGAATTTCCAGTCAATCTGTTTGCGCATAAACAAGGGTGGGCAGGGGGGCCTCTTATGATTGACGCTTCAGGAAAAACAATTATAGACCCTAGAAAGGCTAACCTGAATTACACCCCAGGATTCCACTACACAAAGTTTTGCTCAGCATGGGCCGTCCACAACGGGGTTGCCGAGACTGGAAATAATAAAAATCGTTAACTACTATAAATGGAAAAGATTCTGTACTCTCGCAACCGCCAGGAGCTCATCTACAACCTCATCATATTTTTCATATATGTCGTGCTGCTCACCTTTGTGATGCGTTTCCTGTGGAACACAGTCCTCGTCAAGAAGATTGATATTCTGAAACCAGTCGACACACTGTCCGAGACTTTCCTGCTCGCCCTCGGTATCGCCATGTTCAGACTGTAAATGCGCAAATTAAGGATAATTAAGATTTCAAATTAAAATTATGGAGAGAGTCATGTCTGTAGTTGCAAAATATGCAAATATTGACACTCGAAGAGCCCTAGGCTTTCCACCACGAAAATTAAGTTCGGAATGGAAAGACTTTTCACCACGTCCATATGGACAGGAAATATTCAAATACTTTATAAACACCCAGACACTTTTGTACTATGAATTTTGGTCATATGAGCAATTCTATTCTGAAATTACAAACAAAATAGTGCCAGAGGACCCAATAGAACACAAGTGGAGACATCTCAAAGGATCCACCGTATATGGAATCTATTGTGACAGCACAGGTGTTAGAAATTATAGATCAAAAAACATGGACAACCACTTTCATCACGTCATGACTCTTGGATGGCCTAATTTTATTACAAATTTAGAACTCGGCGGGCTTGGTGAGTCCGGGTCCAATCTCAGTGTACCCTGACATGACCTGTCCATTTACAACCAAAGTTGGGAATCCATCCACGAAATCAGGGCACTGATTCTCCTTGCAGTCCACAAACATGTAAGGAATTCCTTGGTATTTCAGGTAAGACTCTTGCTTGACACACCATGGGCACGTCTTTGACCCATATACAGTCACTGTACCCTTGTCGACCGGAGTCTGAAGATACCCTGAGACACCCTTATTCATACACCACATAACAAAGATTGAAAATATAAACAAAAATAACAAGTCACGAGTCCGGGACAACTTCATTTACTTTATGTTCGGGTTTTTTTCAAGCCTGTTAAATTGATTCCAGGTGTCTTTCTCACGACTGGGGCGGGAGTGTTCCTTCGGACCTGTCCCCCATTATTGTATTTCAAATTCAAATTGCTAAAGGCTTTTGTGTTGAGACTTAGCTTTAGATTCCTTGAAGGTGTTGCCGTGGGAGTCAGTCGCCTGTTTGTCACAAAGTATTTTGATTGTAAAATACGATCAAGACTGGGAAGGCCTGGAAATTTCTTCAGATATTTGAGTCGACCATGTGTTGTGAACCTGTCAAAATCCTCACGATACCCACGCGGAATTTTATTATTTAAAAACAAAAGTGTCACCCGGAGTCTGTCGGGGGTTTTGCTCTTGTAATTCTCGCACCACTTTCTGAGTGCATTCAGAAACATGTGCACATCATACTCTGGACCAGTTGCCGGACCTATCCCCCAGTTATTCATAAAGTTCTTCCCAAACACAAGGGGGTTTCTCGATTTTTGATTTAGAATTGAAAATCCAAAGTCATTCATGACCATCACAGGATATGGACGACCAGGCTTGACCAGCACATTATCCAGATGCAAATCATTGTGTCGAAACCCGGGATAAACCTTTCGTATTTTCTTGATAATTGTCAAGACCTGGAATATAACTGTTTTCAAAAGTTGATCATTCACCAATTTTCTTTTTGAATTGACAAGTTTTGTGAGGTACTCGTACAAAGGTCCATATGAAATGTACTCTGAAAACATGAGTGTCTGCTTGGAATAATTCTTCTCCTCGTCGATGACGGCTGATTTACTCCGTAAATTGCTTGGACTCAGGAAATCTGTACATTCGACCAGGGGTGCTATGGGTCTGGGTATATTCTGAGGGACAACCTTGTACAGAGCCTTTTGGACATTGTATTCTACTCTTGAAATTTGATTCATCTTGGGGACAGCCTTGTCGGTCGGGCACACCTTGATGACAAACTCGGACCCCTGGGGAACGGTCCGTCGAACAGATGCCAAGAATACAACACCTTGCTTTCCAGCATCGAGCCTGACGAGACCCTTGCGAATCACCGTCTTCCGGAGAGGTACCAGATTCAAAGTATTTTTCGTGTTGAGCCGACGGAAACCCACGGAACCGTCAATAGCAACCCGGTGAAACAAGTGATTTCCTATTTTACAATTAAATTTAATGCTGTTGGGGGTGGAGCCTTTGTTTGGGGTTTTCATGGCGCCCCGGAGATTGACTGCGGTTTTTGTGTATATCGGGACGCGCTTTTTGGGAGACTTGTAGTGAGACTTGAGCCATTTCTTTGCAGCAGTCTTTGTATTTACACTCTTGGGGATATTTATCATTTCTCTCGAACCATTGTTTCGTTTTCTATATACATATGTCTTTCGAAGGTCAAACTTCCCCTGGTTGATCCAGTCCATACTCTTATGACACATATTTTTTCAAGTCCTCTAGTCCGAGTCCTCGTACTCAACCTCCTCCTCCTCCTCGGCGGCATCCTCCTCCATAGGCGCAGGCTCGCTCGAAGGCAGGAAAGCACATGGGGCCAGCTTTGTGTTTGGGGAAAACATCACTTGGTGCAGACGCATAGACAGGCCGTAACCCATGGTTGACTTCCAGATCTGGGTCAGCTCGATGATGCAGCTGACACGCTGGCCCTTGTCGAGGCTCTCCAGAGGAACCGCCTCACGGTTTGCGTTGTAAGCCTCGGTCAGAAACTTCTTGGTCGCCTTGTCAACCTGCGGGGTCATACGCAGAATGGGTGCGTATCCCTCCTTCTTCGAAGCCTTGATGAAGGGCTTCCAGGACTCGCCGTTCACAATAAGCTCGCGAGTCAGCTTCTTGCCCGTCAGCTCAACCGAGTTGGCCACAATAGTGTCAATCGTAAAGTTCTCGAGGTCCTGGAAAACCTTCAGAACAGCCTCGTTGTCCAGACTCAGGGGCATGTTCCAAGTGCCGGGGGCAAGCTCGCTCTCCTTCAGACCTACAATAGCCTTCAGGGCCGGCAGCTGAAACATAAGACGACTGCGCCCAGGACCATTCAGGTAAATCGCCTTGCCACCATACTTGTTCGCAGTCACACCAGAAGACACGATATCGGAAACCTTCAAGTCAGTAATCATACGGAGACTCATCGCGCCTACTCTACCTACTCAGGCGTCTTGGTCTCTAAGCCAGTACTTTTTTCTCCACCTACTTCAAGGATGGCCGCTTTCTTTAGGAGAAATAAAATGGAATATGACGGAATTGTAGCCCAGGCAAAAGCCTATGCAAACGCCTACAGAAGTATTAAAAACGCAAATGCAAAACTAGCAGTTAACCCAACAAATGCTGCTGCACAAAATCAGAAAACCAAAGCAAATGCGGCCAAGACCAACGCATCAAAATTACTCATGAATAGAATCAATGTCTATATTAATAAATATGGAGGTATTGTGACACCCATTGGTGCTGCTGGGCCTCCTCCTGCTCCCCCTGCAGGTCCACCTGGGTCACCTTTAAACTTTGTTCCTTTTGAGGTTTGGGCAAATAGAGAAAATGTCAAGACTGCTGCAAATAATGCAGCACTGAATGCCTTGTATAAGGCTGCTAAAATTTCCAATAATGCAAATGGTGCCAAATATAAAGCTCTTAAAAATACAAGATTCCCTGC
>Ga0164297_10003122_pt1 | contig 15670 bp, 14 predicted proteins | sample GEODES058metaG_FD_113539 | JGI IMG/M metagenome (GOLD analysis project Ga0164297, IMG submission 113539) | Dystrophic lake water microbial communities from Trout Bog Lake, Wisconsin, USA - GEODES058 metaG | ecosystem: Environmental > Aquatic > Freshwater > Lake | place: USA: Trout Bog Lake...
AACAACGCGTGGCTTTGGTGTCTGGAGCCGCCAGCGGCATAGGTGCGGCAGTCGTCACTGCACTGCGCGCGGAGGGGGCGATCGTTGTCGGCGGCGACATCCAAGAAGCTGAGGGTTGTCGTTCTCTTGACGTGACCGACCCCGAGTCCGTCACCGCTGTGGTCGCGCACTGCGTTGCCACCCACGGCAAGCTCGACATCCTTGTCAACGTGGCAGGTATCGGTGTCTCACGTTTGATTGAAGATGTGCCCCTCGAGGAGTGGAAGCGAATCCTGGATGTGAATCTCACCGGGACCTTTCTGCTGTCACAAGCCGCCGTTGGCGAGATTCGAAAGACCAAGGGCACCATCATCAACATGGCGTCGGTGGCTGGTGTGCGGGCAACTCCCTATAACGCCGCGTACTGCGCCTCAAAAGGTGGCGTCATCATGTTGACCAAGTCCATGGCCATCGAACTTGCCAGTGCGGGGGTGCGCGTCAATGCCATCTGTCCCGCATCAGTCGACACACCCTTCTTGCGGAATTTTGAAATTCCCGATGGGGCCGACATGAGCCTCTTTGACCGAGCACGATCCCCTATGGGCAAGCTGGTCGATCCCGCTGAAGTGGGCGCCACCGTTGTCTTCTTAGCCTCGGACGATGCCGCCACCATCAATGGCACGGCGCTCGTCATCGACGGCGCGGCAACGGCTTAGCGTCCCGCAAGCTCCACGGTGTAGAGATCATCCGCCGAACGCAACACGGTTCCCGGTCGAGCAGTCGTCACCTCACCCTTGCGGACGGTTTCTTGACCCGAGACATAGACGTGGTCGATTCCTGTCGAGGATGCGAACAGACGCACCCCTCCGCCAGGAAGATCGTGCAGGATCTCCGTGGGATTCGATCCCACGGTCGCTGGGTCGAAGACCACGAGGTCGGCGATAAAGCCTGGCTTAATCTCTCCTCGATCTTTGAGACCAAAGTGCTGCGCGGGCCGTGAGGTCATCATGACCACCGCCTCTTCCAAGGAAAGCAGCCCACGATCACGAACGACCTCACCCAAGATCACCGTGGGGTAGTTCCCATGACACATGAGGTCCAAGTGCGCACCGGCATCGGATCCGCCAAGCATGACTCGAGGATCTTTCCAGATTTCAACTCGTTGGGCCCACCCTTCGTCGGTGTGGCCCAACGAGGGGGTCAGTGAGGGCAGCACCAGGAACAAGGTGAGGTTCTCAACGAGGACCACATCAATCAAGACATCAATCACATCGCTGCCTCGTTGTTCTGCGATCTGACCCAACGACATCCCCACGTAGTCAGAGTCCGCATCGAAGACTTCCATCAGAGAAAAGTTCCCAAGCACCCCCAGAGCATTCGCAGCCGCTTCTTCGGCGCCTTGGCGTAGTGCAGCGCGTGCCTCTGGATCGTGGGCCGCTGCCAGGCGCTCATCACGATTTCTCCCCACGACATCACTCCAGCCCGGAAGATTTGGCAGGACGTTTGATGAGCGCATGCGCAACATGTCCGGCAGCGCCAAGGCCACCACAGTGGCTCCACGCTTGGTGGCAATGTCGGACGCTTTGAGTTGTTGGTCAAAAATCTCTTCGGAGGCGAGCGATCCCAACAGGTTCCAGTTGAGCGGTCGGTTCGCCGCCAAGGACATGTCGGCCATCAGTTCCATACGATCTTCAGGGATTTCGCCGATGAAGGGGATGATCTCCAATGTGGTGCCAGGAAAGTCGCGCAGGACGCCGGCCAGGCCAATGAGTTCATCAAAGCTCGACAAGGTCGACGGGACCGGTCGGCCTTGGCCATCAAGATGGCCCGCAGAGATCGACGATGAGAAGCCCACCGCACCGGCAGTGAGGCAATCCCGTAATACGTCTTTCATCTCTTCGATCTCTTCCGATGTCGCTTCACGCTCGGTAGAGTCGGCACCCATGACCTTTCGGCGAATCGACGAGTGACCTGCCAAAAACGCCGCGTTGACACTCAGGCCTTTGTCCACGGTGTCGATGTAGTCGCCGAAACTTTCCCACTCCCATGGCCCTTGTGCGGTCAAGGCTTCCAAGGGAATCCCTTCGACAACGGCCATCATCTCTTGGATATATCGGGAGTCGCCTTTGGCCAACGGAGCGATCGAAAAACCACAGTTGCCAGCAAACACGGTCGTGACGCCGTGAAGGACTGAGGGATTGGCGGTGCGATCCCAGAGAAACTGTGCGTCGTAGTGCGTGTGAACGTCAATAAAACCGGGCGAGACGACCTTGCCCGAGATGTCAACGACCTCATCGATCGCAGCTTCCTTCACTGCATCGACTTTCCCGACCGAGATGATGCGTCCGTCGTCGATGAGCACATCAGCGATGATCCCCGGATTTCCCGATCCGTCAACCACCAGTCCGTTTTTTAGCAGCAATGTTGTCATGACTCCCCCTCGAGATACTTCGTCACTTCTGGTTCAACCACGGTGCCGTCAAAGAAGGTTTTATTGGTGTGGGTATAAAACTTGACCGGGTTTTCGAAGGTAAAGCGCTCAAAGTCTTCTTCATCGATCCACTCATGTTCGACCATCTCCCACGCTTCTTCCAAGACTTCGGTGATGTCGGGTAAGTCCCAGTGCGCAATGTCCGAACCCAAAATGGCGTTGAGGCGAGCACCCTTAGGGTTCACTTTTGTGTTGAAGGCCAGCGAGGTCATCGGGTCGTCTGCTTCCGCGCCAAAAAAGAAACGGTCGACAAAGAGTCGCTTGATATCTTCCACGCTGGTGATGCCACTGCGTTCCCACTCGTCAATCATCGATTCGGGCTCTTGGGGACGATTGGAGAATGGATTGATGGGTGTCGTTAATGGCATGTTGTACTTGTCCAACATCTCTGCAATAAGCGCTCCGTCGATCGTCGCTGGATCGAGGTGTTCTCGCAAGGCGGCGACGTTCCGTTTTTCGAAGTGGCCAACGAGATCCGAGTAGAGATTGGCGGCCCAGGCAACGCCTCCCTCTAGGAAGGCAAAGTTCAGCTCGGGGAATCGGTGTGGCACCCCCCCTAACAACAGTGACGTTGCTAAACACTGTTGGCCCACGGCCAACATCGAGAGGTGGTTGGCCACGTAGCTACTCGGTGAACGATACGGCGTCATGCCGATAAAGCCCGAGTGGAACGCCAAGGAGACGCCGAGATCCCGGGCGGTCTCCCAGACGGGATCGTAGTCATAGAGCGAGTCAAGACCGAACTGGTCAAGCCAAAAAGCGTAGCGAGACACTTCAGGATCGGCGTCGCTGAGCGCCTCAAAGGGTCGCTGCACATAGCCCGCGCACAGCACGGATTTGAACCCCAAGGTGTTCACCGCATAGGTCATCTCAGCGACGGCTTCCTCCGGGGTGTTCATGGGAATTGCTGCCACGGGACAGAGTCGATCGGACAGTGGCGCAAAGAGTTCTGCATTGGCGCGATTCAAGGCGCGGCACGATCCCACTCGATAGCGCTCGTCGGGTGTGTGTAAAAACACCAGACCGAGACTGGGATAGATCACGCTGTAGTCGATTCCCGTCTCGTCGAGACGGTCGTAGAGAAGTTCTGGAATCAGTGCCGTGGCGAGATCCAAGGTGTTGGCGGCAGGTGAGCTCCACCACGGTCCTCGCGGCGTTCGAGACAGTGCTCGCTCTTCGGGCGTCTGCTCATGCCATGAACGATCAGTCCCGCCGTAGGGAGGGAGCATGCGTTTGAAGGCTGGGTTGTTGAGGTCCAAACCTTCGCCTTCTAAGTAGGGCGCAAGATAAGGAAAGTGTTCTGCCATGTGGCCATCGGTATCGATGATGGGATGTGGCAAGGTGGCATGGAGTTCACGAGAGTTCGACATAAAAGTAATGTAGCCTCATTACTGGAAAGGGAGCAACTGATATGGCATACGACGTGGTAATTCGTGGCGGCACCGTGATTGACGGTTCCGGCCTCGGTTCCTTTCGCAGCGACGTGGCCATTAACGGCGACACCATCGTCGCCATCGGCCGCATCAAAGAAGCGGGCCTGACTGAAATTGACGCCACGGGCTTTGCCGTCACCCCAGGGTTTATTGATGGACATACCCACATGGATGCCCAAATCTTCTGGGATCTGAACGGAACCAGCTCTTGTTATCAAGGAGTAACGACGGTCGTGATGGGCAACTGCGGCTTCACCCTGGCTCCCGTCAACGACGGCGAACGAAACCTCGTTGTCCGCAACCTAGAAAAAGCCGAAGACCTCGACCCCGAAGCCCTCGCCCAAGGTATTCGCTGGGGCTTTCAAACCTTCCCGCAGTATTTAGACGTCATCGATGAGCTCGAAAAAGGTATTAATTACGCAGCACAAATCGGCCACTCGGCGCTGCGCACCTGGGCCATGGGTGAGCGTGCCTTCAGCGACGCCGCCACCGATGAGGATGTGGCGCTGATGTGTAGCCAACTCAGAGATGCCTTAGCGGCAGGCGCCATTGGTTTCTCTACCTCGAGAATCCCCCACCACGAAACCTCGGACAACCGACCAGTGGCCTCGCGCATTGCCGAGTGGAGCGAAGTTGAGGCACTCGTCGACACCATGGCCGACGCCGGAACAGGAATTTTTGAGTTCACCGACAGCGGCATGAACACGCAAGATCCGGACGAGCGCACCGAGGCACTGCAACGACTGCGCACCCTCGCCGCCACAAGTGGCGTGCCGCTGACCTTTGGCTTTATGGCGACCAAGGGAGCCGATCACCTATTGGACTTCCTCGACGACACCGCACAAGCGGGGGGCCGAGCCTATGCCCAGACCCATTGTCGCGGCATCTCGGTGCTGCTCTCACTGCGCACAAAGCTTCCGTTCGATCTCTTGGATTCATGGAAGCCCCTGAGAGAAAAGCCCATCGAAGAACAGTTAACGATTTTGCGAGACCCCGAGCTGCGTCAGCCCTATGTGGATGCTGCCGTCAACGCTAACTACGCCACATTCACGGGCATCGGCGCGGCGGCCCGCCCGCCTGACTTTGAGGGGATAAAGGTCTACCTCAATGGACTGCCTCCCAACCCTTCCGTTGCTGACGTGGCGCGCGAACAAGGTCTCCACCCCGCGGAAGCGATGATCAATCTCTGCGTAGCTTCAGATGGCTACCAAGTGTTTCAACAACCAAGCCTCTTTCAGCAAGATGAAGCAACCCTGCTGCGAGCCCTGCGCCATCCTCGATCGGTGATGACCTTCTCTGACTCAGGTGCGCACGTCTCGCAGATCGCTGATGCCTCGATTCATACCCACCTCTTGGGCTACTGGGTGCGCGATCGTCAAGAATTCACCTTGGAGGAAGCCATCAAGATGATCACCTTGGCCCCAGCCTTGGCCTGGGGCTTTGCTGATCGTGGTCTGTTGCGACCCGGTATGAAGGCTGACATCAATATCTTTGATCCCGCAACGGTTGGCCCTCGCGTTCCCGAGTTAGTTTCAGACCTCCCCGCAGGCGGACAGCGTCTCTTGCAGCGATCAGTTGGCTTCCTCGCCACTTTGGTCAACGGTGTCGTCACCCTTCGAGACGGAGAGCCCACCGGCCTCTATCCGGGTGAGTTATTACGCGCGCAATCAACAGTGAGCTAATGCATCCACAAGGTTGTCGCGTTGCGCCGCACAAAGACCCACTGGCCGTCTTCGTTGGCCACCTCATCGAGGTAGCGAATCCCTAAGGTGATGACTGGTCCATCATCGCCAGGAAGCTGACATTGATAGACCACGGCGTAGGTGTCCATGGTGGCGCTGAGGCCATCGTCGCCGAGCTCAACCAAGGGCACGCCAATCATGTGTTGACTCACCGGAAAGGCCCGTTCGGCTTTCATCGTCTCGAGCCACTCGGGCTTGCCCAGCGTTCCCAACGCTCCGGTCATCACCGCATCGTCGCGAAAAAGCGATGCCAGCACATCGATCGCTCGTTCATCACAAGCCCGTCCGTAGCGCTGCAACAACGCCGAGAGCTCGTCGTGAACGCTCACAGCACCGCTGTGGGGTTCACCGGGCAGCCGGTTCCCCCAGTAATACGAAGCGGACTCATCGAAAAGAGAAATTCCCACTGGCCCGCAGCGGCGCAGGCTTGCGACAAGACCGCCGTGGCCACGTTGTCGATCAAAGGCATCCCCATGGCCACAATGGCAATCTGGTGAATCGGGAACGGCCACTGCTCTGTTCCTAAGAACGGCATGGGATCAGAGATGCCGTCACTTCCCAACACCGCCACGTCTCGTTCGGCCAACCAGCCCAGACACTCGGGATGGAGACCGGCAAAACCGTCGAAACCTTTTTTCTCGCTGCGCCGAGCTTGGCGTCCCCAGGCCACGAGCAAGACGTCACCGCTTTTAACGGTCACGCCCTGGGAGCGCTCAGCGGTTTCGAGATCCTCGATGGTCACATACTGGCCGGTATCAAGAAAGGGAATCGATAAGGCTCGAGGAATGTCCAGCAGCACCCCACGACTCACCACCCCGTCGGCCATCGACATCACGGTGTTGAATCGTGCGCCATCGCTGCGCACATCGCTTGCTGGGCGGCCTCCGTACATCTCGCCAGCGACAAACATATGACTCAACGCATCAACGTGGGTCGTCCACAGACCGTGGACATCTAAGGCGAGATGGTCACGTGCCGCTTCGTAGCCTGGAATGCCATTTGAATCTCGAGCATCGCCCGAGGCCAACATGTGGTGTTGCACAGGATTGGGATGTTCCGGCATGGGAGAGGTAGCCAAGTCATGGGCTAAGGAGATGCTCTGGCCTGACCGAACCAATGCCGCAGCAGCCCGGCGCACGTCGTCGGTGATGAAGTTCAAGGTGCCGGCTTGATCGTCGCGTCCCCAGCGGTCCCAGTTCTTGAGTTGTTCAAAGAGCTCGCTGAGTTCTTGTGTTGACGGGACAGAGACGTCGGTAGCCATGAAGATCAGTTTGTCAGGACTTCGGGATCGGTGCCGTCATTGCTCCGAGCACCATCGCCGAGAGGTTGGCCATGAATCGGTCATCATCGAGAACCGGCTGGTGCGTGGGCTGTTCAAGGACCAGCGCCCGTTCGGCCACTGCTCGGGCGATCATGGTGATACAGATCTCCTGGCGAGCAGCCCAAAGATCGTCGGGAGTTGTGGGACAGCGTTGACGCAGAAGCGCCCAGGCTTCATGGCCCTCGGTTTCAGCCAACACCGCCTCAATCTCTGGGGTCAGCGTGCGTTGGCCGGCAGCTAACTCCGAGCCAATGACGAGATAGGCCCGTTCTCGCCAAGAAATGCCAGCGACGTCAGTGATGGGCCGCACGATCGCGTCCAGAGCGCTTTCTACGTCAGCCCGATCAGCCGCATGGAGCAACAGTTCATGTCGGCGTTGGGCAATCAACGGTACGGTGCGGGCCAAGATAGCCAAAAGAACCTCGTCACGACTTCCAAAGTGATAGTGCAGGGCCGAGGCATTCTTCTGTTCGCTCGCTCTCACGATCTCGGCCAATGAAACGTTGTCGATCCCGCGTTCAGCGAACAGCCGGGCCGCCGCATCGAGCAGTTGATCAGAAGTTGAGCCCACGGTGTTGAGCGTACTGCGCTGTTGCCTACTGCTTGGGCGGTGGCCACCCCGCCACCAGGCCCAGCTCTTTACAAAGAGGCTGCGCTTCAATCCATTGACCATTGCGTTCAACGGCAGCAGGATCGCGGACCAACCATCGTGCGACTTCTCCCACCACTTCAGCCGGAGCGCCGACCGCGGCGTCAAAGCCGAACGATCCCATGTCTTGAGCGATTCTTTCCGTAGCGATAAAGCCGGGCGACAAGTTATAGGCGCGTATCCCTTGGGATCCGTGCTCCACGGCCACAATGCCCGCCAGGCGATGGAGTGCTCCTTTCGAGGCGCCGTAGCCCAGGCCCCAGCCACCTTCGCCAGCGGCTTTGGGGGGATCAATCTTGCCGGACGTCGACGCCATGTTGATGATGACGCCGTTGCCGCGCTCGAGCATTTGGGGCAGGACCAACTGCGTCAACAAGATTGGGCCGATGACATTTGCTTGAAGTTGAACGTCAATCAGGTCAATCGGCGTGGCCAAGAGGCGGTCCATGTGACCCGGACCCACATACCGTGCGTTATTGACCAACACATCAATCCGGCCCCACGTCTCCAAGACGTTTTCAACGCCATGGGCCAACGACGCTCGATCTAAGAGATCCAGGGAGATGGACAGCGCGTCAACACCGAGCGATGCGACGAGCGCTGCCGTCTCGTCAAGTGATCCAGGCAGTGGACTCGTATCGCTTTGAGCGATCGTCGAGGAGTGTTCACGGCGTTCTCCGTCGTGGAGGGTGCGCGCACCCAAGGCCACGTCGTAGCCTGCCTTAGCGAGGGAGACCGCAACGGCTTTGCCGATGCCCCGACTCGCTCCCGTCACGAACGCCACCGGGCGTGCGTCGTCAGTTCTGCTCATTGAGCACGCAACGACTGACTACCAACTACGCATGACTTGATGACGGTCAAAGGCGTTACAAGTCGAATCTCGTGGGTACTCATCGACTCCCAAAGGTGTAGCGACTTCAGCCACGGTTGGGCCGATCTTGTCGCCAATGGCCCGCAGGGCCTCAAGATCAAAACCGTAAAGGTCAGCGGCGTTCGACTCAAGCATTTTCGCGGTCTCTACGGGGTCAACTCCACCGAAGGCCGCACGAAGAGCGAGCGTTGAATAGGGATAACTGCCTTCCGAGTGGGGATAATCATCGCCCCACATGATGCGATCAACGCCAACGTCATGACGAACGGCTGATTCTGAAGCTCGCAAGAAGCTCGCCCCCACCCAGAAGTTCCTTGCGAAATACTCAGTCGGCTTCATGGCCATGTGCGACGCCGCAGCGCCAAAGTACTTGGCCTCCGCCGCATCGGGCAGCGTCATGCGCCCATAGAACCAGTCAAGGGTCTCGAGTCCTCGCGGGAGCCAGGCCATTCCTTGTTCGGTCAAGACAAACTTTAAGCCTGGGTAGCGCTCGCACACGCCCCCAAAAATCAAGTGCCATGCCGAGCGGTGCGAGAACCACGGCAACTCCACAAGCATCATGGCCCGTGCTGATTCGTGCTCGCCATAATCCGGCATGCCCGATCCACCGTGAATGTTGATCGGCACATCGAGCTCTTCGCAGAGTTGCCAGAGTGGATCGTAGATGGGCTCCCACAGCGGCGGCAGACCACAACCTGGAGGCAGCGACGGCAAGAGAATCCCCCCGAAGGGTGAAAAGTTTTCTTTGGCCCAGCGGATCTCAGCCAATGCGTCATCGATGTTGTTGACAAAGACTTGGATGATTCCTGCTCTGCGTCCTGGAAGCAAAGAACAGAAGTCCGCTAACCAACGGTTATGGGCTTGCACCCCGGCCCAGCGCCGACTGTATTCGTCGGCCGATGGCGGAAGGGCGACGAGGTTCCCCTCTTGGAAGAATGGCGGCACGGTATTCGGGAAGAGAACTTCTGCGGTGATCCCGTCCTTCGAGTGCTCTTCGACACGGGCGTCGCTGTCCCAACTGCGATAGGCCGTTGGTGCCAACAAGTCGGCGAAGGGGTTCACATACGCTGCGGCCCAGGCATCAAAGTCGTCGTGCCACTTCGTGTCCAGATAGGGCCGGTAATCCTGGATGTCACCACCAGCATGGGTGTCACAACTAATGATGGTGTAACGGTGATCGTCAGTGAGTTCCATGGTCATGAGAGACCCCCCTTCTTTCGTTAACTTAAGCCCTCGAGCGCTGAGGGCGGAAGATCGCCCACCTTGATGGCATTTGCTCGTGCGGTCAACAGATCGCCCGCACGATCAAGGCCGTGGCTCACGATGAACTTGCCACTCAACGCTCCATCGAGAGCAAAGCGGCCGAGTTCGTCGAGATCCACCACATCATTTGGGAGACCCGCTTGCGCCAAGTGCTCACGAAACTCGGCGAAGGTGGTTCCTGGCGCAGGTGGCCGAGGCTTGACGCGAGCCAGCTCTGCGGGGCGATTTCGCTGTGCTTCCCAAAGACCGGTATCAAGAAGACCACCTGATGGATAGAAGATGACCGCACGCAACTTGGTGGCTTGCGCAACAAATTGATGGGCCAGCGCTTCCGTGAAACAACTCACAGCCGCTTTAGAACTTGCGTAGACGGAGGCATACGGAACGGGCGCGATGCCGCCATCGCCTGACGACGTCGTGACGATCACTCCTTCTTCGCCTCCAGCAATCATGCGCGGAACAAAGGTTAAGACACAGTTTGCGGTGCCGAAGACATTCACCCCAAAACACCAACGCCAGTCGTTGGCTTCCTGGTCCCAAGGGTTGCCGCCGCCGCCTGACGTCACGCCAGCGTTCGACCACAGAAGGTGACACGCCCCAAAAGTGTCATAGACAAAATCAGCGAGCGCATCGACCGACTCAGGGTTCGACACGTCGGTCACGACGCCACGGACGTCGCCGAGGGACGAAAGTTCTTGGACGGTAGCGTCAAGCGCCGTGGCTTCAATGTCGCCGATGACCACTTTCGCTCCGTCGGCGAGCAAGGCCTTGACGATGCCTTTGCCGATCCCGGCTGCTCCCCCGGTAATGACTGCGACCTTGCCATCTACGCTGTTCATGGATCCCCCCGAACCGAACTGTTTTTCTGTCGTCCCTATCCTGGCACAGTCCCAGGAAAATCGACCAATCGCTCCTCAAACGAGACCAATTCTGAGAGAAGTGGCCCTGGAGCGTGGTTGTCACTAGGGTGGATTGCGTTGGGTGGACATGGGGGTCTGCTCGCCTTGTGAAGGGGGAAAGTTCATGGGAAAGACTCGCTACAGCGGGCAAGATGTTTCGGAACTTCGGAACCGTGAAGTCGAAGCAACACGGGCACTTATTTGGAGCCAAACCGTTACCGCAGTGTTCGAGACCGATTTAGATTTGATTGCCTCGGTTCTGCCCCGACCCCTCGAGCCATCATCGGCCACAGCGCGTCTGCGCTTTGCCGTTGTGGACATGGGCAACGGGATGAAGCCCTTTGGGGCCGGTTGGTTTGGCGTGCGTGCGCGTCACGGTGACGTCGAGGGTGAATACGCCTTGTTCATGCCCATGACCACAGAGCAGGCAACCATCGGCGGCCGAGAGACCTTTGGAGAACCGAAGAAGATCGGCGAAGTGTCGCTGAGCCAAAACGGTGACAAGGTTCACGCCAACATGTCTCGTCTCGGCTTTGACATTGCCTCGGTCGAAGGAACCATGGGCGCTGAAGGTCCCGGCTATGAAATCGACAAGATCGACTTTTACTTCAAGTGCCTGCCGGGGGCGAACGGCGTAGGCCTCGACGGCGATCCTGCCTTTGTCTATTGTCGCCGCCACGAAATCGCTCGAGGGGTGCGCGAGATCACCGGCGACTTGAAAATCCTCGATGCTCCGCTCGACCCCATCGGCGACTTCCCCGTCAACAAGTTGCTGTCCTTGAATTTTGCCGAAATTGCGTCCACGCAAGTTGGCGAAGTCGTGGACTTCGTCCCTGCCGAGTGGCTCGTCCCCTTTGTTCATCAACGTTACGACGATCTCTCGGTACTGGGGGCATAAGCAATGATTCCAAAAAGCGCCAACGATCGCTACACCATCATCTCTGCAGATGGTCACGCCGGCTTAGCCTGCGAGGACTATCGGCAGTACTTGGACAAGAAGTTCTACCCAGACTTCGACAAGTTCATGGACGAGCGCAATGCCCACCGTGAAGAAGCATTGAAGTTCAACTACGACTACATCATGGATTGGGAGACCAGCAACGAAGAGGGCCTCAAGGGCGCCTTCGACCCTGCGATCCGAGATAAAGAACTCGATGCCGATGGAGTCTCTGCCGACGTGCTCTTTGCCGATGCTGACGCCGTCACCGGGATGGCCGGACCGCCGTTTGGCGCTGGGCTTTTCGCCGGTGCCATTGTCGATCCCAATCTGGCCTTCGCTGGGGCTCACGCCCATAATCGTTTCTTGGCCGACCTCTGTTCGGTCTCGCCAGAGCGCCGTGGTGGGATTGCACTCGTCCCCATCACACACGGCGTTGAAGAATCAGTCAAAGAGATCGAATGGGTGGCTCAACAACCAGGCATTCGCGGCATCATGGTCCCAACCATGTGGCGGAACAACACGCCCTATAACGATCCCAGCTACGACCCCGTGTGGGCTGCTTGCGCCGATGCGAACTTGCCGGTCCACACCCACTCGGGAGAAGCTCCGTTAGAAGAATATGGCGACTCGACCGGTGTGTACTTGGCAGAAGTCGTCTGGTGGGCTATTCGACCAAGTTGGCACCTTCTCTTTGGTGGCGCCTTTGAGCGCTTTCCCAATCTCAAATTCGTCGTGACCGAAGCCGCGGCCTACTGGGCTCCTGATCTGATGTGGAAGTGGGATCAGTACATGGGCGGCGGCCACACCACGAAGAAGATGGCTGCTCTGTTGAAGGGCAAGATCTCAAAACTCCCCTCGGACTATTTCGGCAGCAATATCTTTATTGGTGCCTCGACCATGTCGCGAGAAGAGATTCGCCGTCGCTACATCATCGGCACCGACGTTGTGATGTGGGGAACGGACTACCCCCACCCTGAGGGGACCTGGCCCCACACAGAAGACAAGCTCAAAGCAGACTTCGTCAACATCCCTGTTGACGACACCGCCGAGATGCTGGGCCTGACTGCGGCAAAGGTCTACGGATTTGATCTCGACGCCTTGGCTCCCATTGCCGCACGGGTGGGACCGACACCAACAGACTTAGGGCAAGATCCAAGCTTGATGAGTGACCCCAATGAGCGAGCAACGGCCCGTTGGTGGAAAGAGGAGTACGGCGTCAAAGCTCCGGGCTAAGCGCAGTCTCGTTTCCTTTCTCTTCGATGCTCACCTTTCGTCATGGAACACGTGACGACGTCCCCAAACTGGTGGAGCTCATCGAATCGGCCTACCGTGGCGAAGAGAGTCGCCTGGGGTGGACAACCGAGGCTGACTTTTTAGATGGTCGGCGCACCGACGAGGAAGCCCTTCATCAAATTCTCGCTGAGCCAGAGTCGATCTTCCTCGTCGCATTCGAAGATGATGACCTTGTTGGCTGTTGCAATCTTCGACGTGAAGGCGACCACGCCCATTTTGGAATGTTCGCCGTTCGTCCCCGTTCCCAAGATCAAGGAATTGGAAAAGCCCTCCTCAGCGAAGCTGAGACAACCGTCACAACTCTTTGGCATCTCACGCAACTCGTGCTTGACGTGATTGGCCTCAGAACCTCGCTTATCGCTTGGTATGAGCGCCGAGGGTTTCACCTCACCGGATCGACGCGCCCGTTCCCTTATGACAACAGTCGATTCGGCGTGCCAAAGCGAGATGACCTCGTCTTTTTCGAGATGGCGAAAGATCTCTAGGGTGCCGTTGCTGATTCATGAATCACCGTCTGCGACGACGGCAGCGTCGGTAAGGTCGATTCAAAGTTCCAAACCAGTGAGCCAACGTGGCTGACCGTCTCTTTTCCGTATTCTTCGCTTGGGTCTCCTTGTGTTTCGACGCAGAGGAAATAGGATGTCGACCCTAATTTGACGTAGCCGGCGGTATTGATTTGCCAGCCTGTGGTGGGCTCGTTATACCAACCGTTCTTCACCCCGATGGTTGCCGTTGCGGGAACCCCTTGAGGAACACCAAATGTTTCCGAGCTGTAGACGTTTTGCATCAGGGTCTGTTCAAAGGCTTGATTCGCCGGCGTCAAGACGCTGTTCGGCAGCACGATGGCCTTCAACAATGTCAACTGATCAGCAGGCGTCGTTTTGGTCAAGCCCCATCCCCAACTCCCGATGGTTTGATTCATTCCGAGCATGGTGTTGAAGGCTGCTAACCCAGGCATCTGATTGAGTTGAAGAAACAAGGTTTGTGCTGCGTCGTTGTCTGATGCTTCGACCATCGTCGTGACGAGCGCTGTTTCTGCAGGCGTCAAGCCACGATGTTGCACTTGGGTTTGATACAGCAAGTCCGCCAGGAGATCAATCTTGACCATGCTGGCGGTCACTTGAGCGGGACCCGGGTTATAGAGATAGGTCTGGCCGGTCGCTACGTTATAGAGACCAGCGGTCACCGTTCCAGAACGGCTGGCGAGATAGGAGCTGAGTTCGGGTGAGGAAAAGGGGTCTTGATTGGGGATGGTGACCTTTGGCGCCACGGCATAGCCTGCGGTGCCGTTCCCCGCTGACGAGCTTGGCGTCGTGGCCGGAGAAAGCGGTGAGGCTTGCACGGCAAGGCCCGCACCGACGCCCCCAATGATCAGACCCGCCATACCGAAGGACCCCACCATCTTGGTAAATCCCCTCGAATGCCACGAGGACTTCTTGGCATGACGACCGCGTGCCATTAGTGGCCACCTCGATGCGTCGCCGTTGAATGCTCAAAGGCCATAGAAAAACGCTAACGGAGCCACCTTCGATTCTCGCGGATTCACCCCAACGCCAGCAAGAGGAGGGTTTCGCCCTCGAGCACCCTCTCGTTCTCGAGGATGGCTGGCTTCTCAGCCGAATGCTCGGCCTACGGCATCGTGGAATGCTGCCATGGCGTCATCGTCAACCGAGATCATCAACGTCAGCACGAGCGGCTCGCTGGGCTCCAGGCCCGCTCGTATTTCACTCACGACCCTGGCCGTTCCAAGACTCAGCGCGTGCGAGAACGCAAGAATCTGTTGGAGGGGCAAGAGTGCCACCCGAGAAAGTGCCTGATATGCAGACGCCACGTCATCATCAACTGCCACTGAGCAGAGATGTTGACCCCATGACAGCATCTCAAGAAAGACGTGTGCAATGCCCTGAGAGAGGTGGCGCAGCTCATCTTCATTCCCTGCTTCTCCAGAAACGCCGAAGGCTCGTTCGAGCGAAGAGGAAGAGAACAGTTCGGGAATGACTTCGATGATGGCTTGGCCACTGGCAAGTTGCGCCACGAGGTCACGATCGGGATCGTCGATGACAACTGCCGGTGCAACATTCGTGCCATCGACGAAGCCCTCAAAGAGAACATGGTGAATCGCCAAGTCAACCTCAAGGCAGTGAGCAAAGAAAAGATACTCCCAGCCCACCTCATGGTCATGGGGTTCAATCGTCTTGCTCGGCCACACTGTACTCACGACATTCCTTCGCTTCTCACCTGTGCTGAAGACTGTTGCACTGGACGATCCCTCCTTGCAAGAAGAGAAACGCAGCCTTCACTCGAAAATGCTCGGTGGGAACAGTTCGCCACTGGAAGTAATTTCCCTCATCAGAGGTCCAGATGCACCAACCCAAACTCCACATGACGACGTTGCCGCTCCAGGGTGACAATCAACAGTCATGATCCACCAACTTAGCGGTCGCAACGATCGAAAAACGGCGACCCCGTCAAGAACTCACGGACGTCACGTTCTCGCACCTTTTGGGAAACTACTGAGAAGCTTTGGCGTTACGACTGCGCTTTTGCTTGAACCACATAGCTAAACCCGCCAGGCTCAGCAAGCCCACTTCAGCTTCAACCATTCCTGACCCGTTCATGCCGGTGGCGGCCAGCGAGGTCACCGAAGCGGTTTGCACGACTGGCGTTGTCGTTGGCGTTGTCGAAGGACCGGTCGGAGTCACGGTTGAACTATTGACGGCAGGGGCCCTCGCGGTGACAGACGCACTCAGTGCAAGAACCCTAATCTGATAAAGCGTTACGTTGGTGAG
>Ga0164297_10003123_pt1 | contig 15661 bp, 16 predicted proteins | sample GEODES058metaG_FD_113539 | JGI IMG/M metagenome (GOLD analysis project Ga0164297, IMG submission 113539) | Dystrophic lake water microbial communities from Trout Bog Lake, Wisconsin, USA - GEODES058 metaG | ecosystem: Environmental > Aquatic > Freshwater > Lake | place: USA: Trout Bog Lake...
AACGATAATGAGAATGATGAGCAGAGCTCATTCTTTCTAGCATATGAGAAGCGAAGCTTCCTTAAAAAGTAAAAACTATGAAAACCCGAGGATCACTCTTAAAGCAACCTCTGTTTGCTCCAATCAACGAGCATCTGATTGAGTACCCCACTCCAAGTAACTTAAGTTATTGGTGGGGATTTGGATCTCTTGCAGGAATTTGCTTAATTTTGCAAATTCTTACAGGAATTTTTCTTGCGATGCATTATACTCCCCATGTAGATCTTGCTTTTTTTTCAGTTGAACATATTATGCGAGATGTTGAAGGAGGATGGTTTTTGCGTTACATGCATGCGAATGGTGCAAGTATGTTTTTTATTGTTGTTTATCTTCATATGTTTCGTGGTTTATATTATGGAAGTTATGCAAGCCCACGTGAACTCGTTTGGATTGTTGGAGTTGTTATTTTTTTACTCATGATTCTTACGGCTTTTATTGGGTATGTGCTTCCGTGGGGACAAATGAGCTTTTGGGGAGCAACCGTAATTACAAGTTTAGCAAGTGCTATTCCAATTGTTGGGGATGAAATCACACACTGGTTATGGGGAGGATTCTCCGTAGATAATGCAACACTCAATCGTTTTTTCAGTCTTCATTATTTACTTCCTTTCGTTATTGCTGGAGCGAGTTTAGTACATATTTTAGCACTTCATCAATACGGATCAAATAATCCGCTTGGATCTTTTGGAACTGTGGACAAAGTTCCATTCTATCCGTATTTTTACGTGAAAGATCTTGTTGGATGGATAGGATTTGCACTCTTTTTTTCATTTTTTATTTATTTTTCTCCAAACCTTCTTGGTCATCCTGATAATTATATTCCGGCAAATCCAATGTCGACCCCAGCACATATTGTTCCAGAATGGTACTTTCTTCCAGTTTATGCGATTCTTCGTAGTATTCCAAATAAACTTGGTGGTGTGGCTGCAATTGGCCTTGTTTTTGTTGCTCTTCTTGCTTTACCATTCTTAAACACATCTGCAATTCGAAGTTCAAGCTTCCGTCCAATTCATAAGAAGTTTTTTTGGCTTCTTGTGGCTGATTGTGTATTACTGGGATGGATTGGCCAACAACCTGTGGAAGCTCCGTATGTAACTATTGGACAGATTGCAAGTGTATTTTTCTTCTTTTATTTTTTTGTTTGTATTCCTTTTTTAGGAAAATTCGAAGAAAAGCTTATTCGATATGAGAGCAAAACTCTCAATTGAGAAGTCAAGTTTTGAGAGCATAGCTCGTCCCGCAGAGTTTTCGAATAGAATCACGATGAGAAGCTTCGCTTCCTGGAGCTCTGCTCACACATGAGAAGAAGCGAAGCTTCTCATCATCATTCTGATCATCTTTCCTCATCCTTCGAGAGCTTTGCTGAAAAGCAGAGCTTTCTTAATCGCATCAAAATTTAAAAAATATGCCAACACTCCATCAACTTTTCAAATCTAAAAATAAAAGAAAAACTCAAAAACAAATAACAAAAACTCCGGCACTTGAGGGATCGCCTCAAAAAAGAGGAGTCTGTTTACGTGTATACACAAAAACTCCCAAAAAACCGAATTCTGCACTCAGAAAAGTAGCAAAACTTCGACTTACAAATTCTTTTGAAGTCATTTCATATATTCCAGGAGAAGGGCACAATCTACAGGAACATTCTGTTGTCATCATTCAAGGAGGTCGTGTGAAAGATCTTCCAGGGGTTAAATATCGTATTCTTCGAGGCGTTCTTGATCTTCAAGGGATTCCAAAGCGTCGTCAATCACGTTCACTCTATGGAACAAAAAAACCGAAATAAAAAATGAAGCAACCACTTCATGTTCTGGACTATGTAAATTTTAGTCAAGCTTCGGTGGTGAAGCAAAGCTTAGAAAGCTCTGGTTTTCGCACAGCTCGTCCACCAAAGCATCATCTCCGCTCGCAATCTCAAAGATTTTTAAATTTTCTTACATCAAAAGGAAAAAAATATCAAGCTGAATATTTATACACGCAAAGCCTCAAATCCTTAAGAAAAAAACTCAAGGAAAAACAGGTGTATTCTTCTAGCCTCACGGCCATAAATGATGCTATTCAAAATGTGCGTCCATTTTTTGAGGTAAAAAAGGTTCGCGTTGCGGGAAGCACTTATCAAGTTCCAGCAATCCTTGAGCAAAGTCGGAGTGAACACAAAGCGATGAATTGGTTAAAGGAATCTGCAGAAGATCGAAAACGCAAAAACCCATCTCTTGGTTTTGAGGATTGTTTTGCTCAAGAAGTTTTCGATGCAATGCTTGCTCAAGGGAGTGCCCGACAAAAACGAAATGAGCTTCACAAACTTGTGGAATCAAATCGAGCCTTTGCTCATTTTCGTTGGTGGTAACAAGCTTTTAACGAACATAGTTCGTTAAAAGCTTAGCAAAATTTAAACCGGCAGCCAACCATTCGAAAGCAATGTTCCAGCTACGAAAACAACCCAAGCAAGAGAGAGTGGCAAAAATACTTTCCAGCCAAGACGCATCAACTGATCATATCGATACCGAGGAAATGCTGCGCGTACCCAAATGTAAACAAAAAGAAAACCAACGATTTTTAATCCGAACCAAATTCCAGAAGGAATCCAATAGAAAATTGTTAGATTCGCGGGAGGAAGCCAACCACCTAAAAAAAGAAGAGCACACATTCCACTCATAAGAATCATATTTGCATATTCACCTAAAAAGAAAAGAGCGAATCCCATTGAAGAGTATTCCACGTTATATCCAGCCACAAGTTCAGCTTCTGCTTCTGGTAAATCAAAAGGTGCTCGATTTGTTTCGGCTAAACATGAAATAAAAAAAAGAATAAAAAGAGGGAAGAGTGGAACACAAAACCAAATTTCTTCTTGTGCACTTACAATTTCGGAGAGATTTAAAGATCCTACACAAAGAAGTACAGTAATGATAATAAGCCCAAGCGAAACCTCATAAGAAACCATTTGAGCGGCGGATCGCAAGCATCCAAGAAAAGCATATTTTGAATTGCTCGACCATCCGGCAGTAATAATTCCATACACACCAAGAGATGAAATTGCAAAAAGATAGAGAATCCCTACATTTAAATCAGAAAGAACAATTCCTTCTCCAAAAGGGATAACTGCCCAGGAAATTAAACTTAACATAAAAGTTAATACAGGAGCAAGAAGAAAAATAAAAAGATTTGCATTACTTGGAAGAACCGGTTCTTTTAAAAGAAGTTTTAAGCCATCTGCAAGTGGTTGTAATATCCCAAAAAAACCAACGACATTCGGTCCTTTTCTTCGTTGCATCGATGCCATAACTTTACGTTCTGCAAGGGTTAAAAAAGCGACTCCCAAAAGAAGTGGAAGAATAATTCCAATAATTTTTATGAATGTTGTTAGGACAAAAAGCGCCATTTTTTTTTCTTTTTTTTGAGCGAAGCTTCTCTATTTCTCGTATCCCTTACGGGAATCGAACCCGTGTCGTCGCCATGAAAAAGCGATGTCCTAACCTCTAGACGAAAGGGACAGGAGGAGAATAGTTCCAACGGTAGAACAGTGGTTTCCAAAACCAAAGGTTAAGGGTTCAAATCCCTTTTCTCCTGGGCCTAAGTAGACTTGAACTACTGACCATACACTTATCAGGCGTATACTCTAACCAGCTGAGCTATAGGCCCTTGAAAATGTCTGAGTGTGTGATTTCATTCCATGAAATCACACACTCAGAGATAAATTCCTTCGGAAGCGAGGGAGTAAAGCTCTCGAAACTTTAAAATCAGAGTTCTTTTGCGGAGCTTTCGTCACGAGCAGAGCTCGTGCTAAGCTCCCATGGATTTGCAAAATCAAAATATCGAAATTCTTGAGTCATTTCAAGGGGTTCGGTCACGACTCTTTTTTCAGAATCATCGTATCGAACTTCTACAAATCCACTGAGAGGAAAGTCTTTTCGAAGAGGATGCCCTTCAAATCCATAATCTGTAAGAATACGACGAAGATCTGGATGATGAACAAAAAAAACTCCAAACATGTCCCAAGTTTCGCGCTCCCACCAGTTTGCTGAATTATAGATTGGAACAAGAGAATGAAGCGGTGTGATTTCATCGACAAAAGTTTTTACTCGAAGTCTTGCATTTCGACGCACACTTAAAAGATTATAAACAACCTCAAATCGTTTTGCACGTGAAGGGTAATCAACCGCAGTAATATCCATTAAAAGCTTAAATTGAGTTTGTGTGTGGTCTCTCAGATAAGAAAAAAATTGAGGAAGAACTTGTGGAGAAATTTCAAGAATAATTTCTGCAGCTCGAGTGGAACCATCAAAACTTATTTTTGTTTTTTGAATCCATCCAGGAATTGCTTTCATGAGAAGATGAGCAAAATTTTCGTTCATAAGAAAAAACATTTTTTACATAAGAGAACGAGAACTATGGCGATGAGCTACGGGGAAGCTTTACTTCTCCAAAGCTCTGCTGAGACGAGCAAAGCTCGTCATTACCCATAGTACCAAGTAAACGTATTTTTTGTACGCTTTATTTTTTTCTGAAGTTGTAATAACCCATATAAAAGTGCTTCCGCAGTTGGGGGACACCCGGGAACATATATATCAACTGGAACAATTCGATCGCACCCACGAACAACAGAATAAGAATAATGATAATATCCACCACCATTTGCACAACTTCCCATACTAATAACCCATCGAGGCTCTGGCATTTGGTCATAGACTTTTCGAAGTGCAGGAGCCATCTTATTTGTGAGGGTTCCTGCAACAATCATAACATCTGACTGACGTGGACTTGGACGAAAAATAATACCAAAACGATCTAAATCATAACGAGATGCACCTGTATGCATCATCTCAACAGCACAACATGCAAGTCCAAAGGTCATTGGCCATAGAGAGCCTTTTCGAGCCCAATTGATAAGAGTATCCACTTTAGAAATCACATAATCTGCTCTGGAATTCATACAATTTTCTTTTTGAAAGCTCTGCAGGACGAGCAAAGCTCGTCCTGCAGAGCTTTCGAAGAGCGTAGCTCTCCTTTTCTTCTAAACATTATTTTGAGAAGCAAAGCTTCCGAACGAGAAATAACTGAGCTTTGGGCTACCTTCATTAGTAATCTCCCGACTATCATGAGAAGCTTCGCTTCTTAAGGATGAGTGGATTGTGGAGAAGCTTCGCTTCTCGATTCACTCCCTAAATTTGCTTGAATTTATGTGTGCGATAAAATATATTTTTTTATGACTCTTCTTCACTATCATATCCAAGAACGAAAATTTCTAAAAGAATTAGAAAAAGTTGAAATGTGTTTTCTATTTTCAAATGGGTCAAATAAATCACATGTGGAGAAGCTTCGCTTCCTAAACGTGAGCATTACTTCCCCCTCTCCTCTTGGAGCTAAGCTCTTCACTACACAATTCTTATCTGGACAGACACTAACAAAAATTCTTCAGTCATACGAGAAGCAACACTTAATCAGAACAATTTCGAAAATGGAGGAGCAAAGCTCGAGGAAGCAAAGCTTCTCAAATTCAATCAGCTCCGCTGATTTTTTTATGCTTCAATATTCTGATAATTCGAGCAAGAACGAAAAAAATTTGTCATTTATGAGACCAATCTTTCGCGGCAATATTTTTGTGGTCTTTTGTGTATCAAATTCGGCTCAAGAAATTGAGAAAATTCTTCACAATTACCAAGAGACCAATTGCCTTGGAATGATTTTCAAAACAAGGGGATCCTTACAAAATGCATTAAATTTTTTTTCATGGTATGATGTTCAAGAAATACAAAATTCATCTGTGAACCCTCAAAAATCATGGAATAAAATTTTGAATCAACTGCATCAACAAATTAAAATTATGAATTCATTGAATTCTTATAGAGTTACTTTTTATTCAACATTTTCACTGCATCACGAGATACTTTTAAATATACTTAAGCACGCTGAAATCCGAGGAAATAGCAAGCTTTGCTTCTCCAAAGCTTAGAAAGCTCTGTTCCAAGAAGAGGGGCGAGCAGCGCTCTCATGAAAGAGAGGCTTCCTCTTTTCTGGTCTTGTGTTGTCACGAGCTCGTATTTCAAAGCTTGAGTGACGAGCAAAGCTCGTCCTCTCCTCGTGGATGTGAAAGAAGAAGAAATAAAACGTCCCGGACCTTGAAGGGTATCACTCTTTGTAGAAAGCTCTGCTTTTCTGCTTTGTTTCCATAAATTCTTGAAGGCGAATAATGGGAATTGAACCCATGTTTTCAGAGTCACAGTCTGACACTCTTACCGTCTAAGTTATATTCGCCGCATGAAAGCTGTCTAGAATGATGAGCAGAGCTCGTTCTTCTTCTCATTCAAAAGAGTTACCAAAAATAAAGTTTGAGGAAAGAGTAAGTTTTGGTGACAAGCAAAGCTTAGGACGAGCTATGCTCGTCACCGAAGCGTTGCTTTTTCTCCAAAGCTCGTTCCCTGAGCTCCGCTCATCCTTACATTCTCTCCTGGTTAGATAACATAATGGTAATGTGTTGGATTGCAAATCCTAGAATGGCGGTTCGATTCCGCCTCTAACCTGAAAGGAGAAGCGAAGCTCTCAGGACGAAGCGGCACGAGAAACTTTGCTTTTTTGAGAAGCACAGCTTCATCTTATTCACTTGCTTTTGAGGTCAAAAAGTCTGTTGTAAATTTTTCCATAAATTGCACTAACTTTGTTTGAGTTGCAGGAGAAATCACCTTTTCATCACGGATTGTAGTGAAAATACTAGGATCAATTTCACGCAGAAGTTGAGCTTCAAAAGAAAGAATATCAGAAATTTGAATCTTATCTAAATATCCTTTTGTTGCAGCGAAAATAACAACAACTTGTTTTTCAACAGGAATTGGTGTATATTGCCCCTGTTTGAGAACTTCAGTTAAGCGAGCTCCTCGATTCAGAAGATATTGTGTTGAAGCGTCAAGATCAGATCCAAATTGAGCAAATGCAGCAACTTCTCGATATTGAGCAAGTTCAAGTTTAAGAGATCCTGAAACTTGTTTCATAGCTTTGAGCTGAGCTGCAGATCCAACACGACTCACAGAAAGTCCTACATTAATTGCAGGACGAATTCCTTTATAGAAAAGTTCTGTTTCAAGAAAAATCTGTCCATCCGTAATCGAAATAACGTTTGTTGGAATATATGCAGATACATCCCCTGCTTGTGTTTCAATCACTGGAAGAGCAGTCATAGATCCAGATCCTTCTGCATCAGACATTTTTGCTGCACGTTCGAGAAGACGAGAATGTAAATAAAAAACATCTCCAGGGAAAGCTTCACGTCCTGGTGGTCGTCGAAGAAGAAGTGACATTTGACGATACGCAACAGATTGTTTGCTTAAATCATCATAAATAATTAATGCATGCATTCCATTATCGCGAAAAAATTCTGCCATTGCACATCCCGAATACGGAGCAAGAAATTGAAGAGGAGCAGGGTCTGAAGCAGTTGCCGCAACAATAATACTATATTGAAGAGCTCCAGCATCTGATAAAGTTTTAACAAGTTGAGCTACAGTTGAGCGTTTTTGCCCGACAGCAACATAAACACAATAAAGTTTTTTACTCTCATCAGTTCCTGCATTGATCTGTTTTTGATTCAAAATTGTATCAATAGCAATAGCAGTTTTCCCTGTTTGACGATCTCCGATGATAAGCTCACGTTGTCCACGTCCAATTGGAACAAGACTATCAACAGCTTTAATTCCAGTTTGCATGGGTTCATGAACAGATTTACGAGCAATAATTCCTGGTGCTTTAATTTCAACACGACGACGAGTCACATCAGTTAAGCTTCCTTTTCCATCAATAGGAACTCCAAGCGCATCAACAACACGACCAAGCATTCCTTTTCCAACAGGAACATCCACAATGGATCCTGTACGTTTCACGATGTCACCTTCTTTAATTCCACTATCATTCCCAAAACAAACAACCCCCACATTATCATTTTCCAAGTTGAGGGCCATTCCTTTCATTCCATTTGCAAATTCAACCATTTCTCCAGATTGGATTTTATTCAGCCCGTACACACGTGCGATTCCATCTCCAACTGAAAGAACTCGACCAATTTCGTCAACATTCAATTTTGTGTAATAATTCGAGATTCTTTGCTCCAGCAATGTTGAAAGTTCCGCTGCAGAAATACTCATACCATCATCCTTTTTGGACGAGCTTTGCTCGTCATCAAAGCTTCCAAATACGAGCTTCGCTCGTTACCTGGCTCTGATTCCTCTTGTTCCTTCATTCTCATCGAGAAGCTTCGGTGACGAGCCAAGCTCGACTCAGCAAAGCTCGCTCTCTTGAGCACTAGGACTTATTTGAAACGTGCTTGGAAAGAGTTGAACTCTCAGCCCCCAGATTCGTAGTCTGATGCTCTATCCAATTGAGCTACAAGCACAAAAAATCTCATCAAAAGGACGAGCTATGCTCATCAGGAAGCTTCGCTTCTCCAAAGCTTAGAGAGCTACCCTCTTCAGCATAGCTGATCGCTTGACTCTTCAATAGAGGTGAGAAATGATGACGAAGAAAGATCATCAAGATCAATCTCCCCCATCTCATTCTTGTGTGAACAGAGCTCACTCGCTTTGCTGACGAGCTTTGCTCGTCCTCCTTAATGAAGATGAATTGCATCATTGAGATAAATACAAGTTAAGATCGTAAATACATAAGCTTGGAGGCATGCAACACCAACTTCAAGAAAAATGAGAGCAAAAACAACTAAAAAAGGAATAACAGAAACAATATACATAATTCCACCTACTGAAAGCATAGTCCAAGCAAATCCGCTGAGAATTTTTACTAAAGTATGTCCAGCCATCATATTTGCAAAAAGACGAACTCCTAAACTGATTGCCCGAAAACTATAAGAAACAAGTTCAATAACAACAAGAAAAGGTGCAAGTGCAAGCGGAGCACCTGGAGGAAGAAGAAAACTAAAAAAATGAATTCCATGAATTTGAAATCCAATGAGAGTCACTCCAAGAAAAACAGAAACAGATAAGGTAAAAGTCACGATGAGATGACTTGTTGTTGTAAAACTATACGGAATCATTCCAATCAAATTACTAAATAAAAGGAAAGTAAAAAGAGTGAAGATAAAAGGGAAATATTTTTTTCCACTCTGCCCGATTTGTTCTTCGACAAGATTTGCAACAAATTCATAGATCATTTCTAAAAATGATTGCCAACGACTTGGAATCAGTCCCCCTCCTTGGAAGGTCACAAGAGAACAGAAAAAAAGAAAAAATGCTGTTGTTAAAAACATGAAGAACGAAGAATTTGTAAATGAAAAATAAAAATTTCCAAAATGGAGTGGAATTAATGAAACAATACTAAATTGTTCAAGTGGAGATGATACCATATTCATTCTTTTTTTGGAGCAGAGCATGTGAAGGAAGCTTTGCTTCCCTCCTTAAGCTCTTAATTTCCGCCCCACCAATAGATAGAAACAAAAAGGAAAAGCCAAACAACATCAACAAAATGCCAATACCAAGCAGCAGCCTCAAATCCAAAATGATGTCTTTTTGTAAAATGTGACGAAGCAAATCGAATTAAGCAAACAGTCAAAAACAAAGTTCCAATAAAAACGTGAAATCCATGAAATCCTGTCGCTAAGAAAAAAGTAGACCCATAGACGCTATCTGAAATTGTAAATGGAGCTTCGAGATATTCAAGAATTTGAAATCCAGTGAAAAAAACAGCTAGAAAAAGAGTCGCGAGCAGAGCCATAATTCCCTGAGAACGTGACCCCGCGAGTATTGCATGGTGTGCCCATGTTACAGAAGCTCCGCTTGTCAAAAGAATCACTGTATTAAGAAAAGGGATTTCCCAAGGATTTAAAACTTGAATTCCTTTTGGTGGCCAAACTGCACCAAGTTCAACAGTTGGTGAAAGACTTGAATGAAAGAATGCCCAAAAAAAAGCAACAAAAAACATAACTTCAGAAACAATAAAAAGAATCATTCCATAACGAAGACCAATTTGCACAGACGAAGTATGGTGTCCTTCATAGGTCGCTTCACGGATAACGTCCCGCCACCAAACAAACATGGAATAAAGAACCATACAAAACCCAAGACTCAGCATACTTGCTCCACCACTATAGCCATGCATATACATAACACCACCAACTGTGGATACAAAAGCCGCAAATGAAGCAAAGAGCGGCCATGGGCTTGGATCTACTAAATGAAAAGGATGTTTTTGAAGACTCATATATTTTTCTTTCTTATCACGAGCTTTGCTCGTACTTCAAAGCATTGCTTCTCCAGAGCTCTCAACGCTCTGGAGAAGCAATGCTTCGAGAGCTCCGCTCTTCAGCACAGCTCGTCCTAGTATGATGAACAGTTTTGAGAAGCAATGCTTCCTTCCACACAAGCAAAAGAGGAGCATTGCTTCTCGCATGATCCTTAAATTTCTTCTAATTTATTTGAGATCCATGAAATATAATCATCAAGTTGAACTCCCTCTACAACAATTGGCATAAATCCATGATTTACTCCACAGATTTCGCTGCATTGCCCGTAGAATACCCCTTCTCGTTTGAGGAAAATGGAGATTTGATTTAAGCGGCCTGGAACTGCGTCACACTTCACACCAAGCGAAGGTACCGCCCAACTATGGAGAACATCGGCAGCAGTTACAATAAAACGAACATGTGTATGAACAGGCAAAACCACTCGATGATCCACTTCAAGAAGTCGAAGTTGCCCAAGTTCAAGATCTTCTTCTGGAATCATATAACTATCAAAAACAACAGATTGATTATCCGCACTGGTGTAATCTGAATATTCATATGTCCAATACCATTGATGCCCAATTGCTTTCACAGTAATTGCAGGATCAATAACCTCATCCATTGAATATAAAAGTGCAAATGAAGGAAGTGCAATAATCATCAGAATGAAACTTGGAGTTACTGTCCAAATAATCTCCAAAGTAGTTCCGTGAATAATTTTTGCTGGGACTGGGTTTCGAGAAGCCTGAAAATGCCAAAGTGTTCGAGCAAGCATCCAGACAACAAAAGTAAAAATGAAAACAAAAAAAAATGTAATATCATGATGAAGATCTTGGATTCCCTGAGCGATTGGTGTCGCTGGGTCTTGAAATCCTATTTGCCAAGGAGCTGGAGAATCCATAAATGTTGCACTTGAAAAAAAAGATGACATAAAATATTCTTTTCCTTAAGGAGTGAAGGACGAGCTGTGCTGAAGAGCGGAGCTCTCGAAGCTTTGGTGACGAGCAGAGCTCGTCCTAAGCTTCCTTCACGAGAGGAGCAAAGCGAGTGAGAGGAAGAAAGAGAAGAAGAATGAGAATGAGCTCTGCTCATCATTCTCCTCACACAAGAATGAGAAGAAGCTTTGCTTGTGATCATCGTTCTCATCATCATTCTTGTCGTTCTCACGAGCGAAGCAAGAGGCTTCGCTCCTTCCAATTTTCTCATTCGAATTAAGCAAGGCGATTTGATCGAGAAAGTTCCTTGATCGCAGGAATTTCTTCAAATGTGTGAAATGCAGGAGGTGATGGCATCATCCACTCAAGAGTTGAAGCTTGACGAGCTACATTTTCTTGATCAAAATTCCAAGGATTTTCTGGACAAACATCATTTCCAGTTAAAGTACGATATACAATGTAAAAGAAGAGGAGACTTGCTACAATTGAAATGTATGACCCGTAACTTGCCACGGCATTCCATCCAGCAAAAGCATCTGGATAATCAGGAATACGTCGAGGCATTCCAGCAAGTCCAAGGAAATGCATTGGGAAAAAAGTTAAGTTCACCCCAATGAAAAAAATCCAAAAATGGATTTGTCCAAGGGTCTCTGGGTATTGAAGTCCAGTAATTTTTCCAATCCAATAGTAGAACCCTGCAAATAAAGCAAAAACTGCTCCCATAGACAGCACATAATGGAAGTGTGCAACAACATAATAAGTATCATGAAGTGCAATATCAATCCCTGAATTTGCAAGCATAACTCCAGTTAATCCTCCAACAGTAAAAAGAAAAATAAATCCAACCGCGAATAGCATTGGTGTTCTGAACACGAGACTCCCCCCCCACATGGTGGCAATCCAACTAAAAATTTTGATTCCAGTCGGAACAGCAATAATCATAGTTGCAGCTGTAAAATATGCTCGTGTATCAATATCTAAGCCAACTGTATACATATGGTGAGCCCAAACAATAAATCCAAGAACACCAATACTTAACATAGCGTAGACCATTCCAAGATATCCAAAGACTGGTTTTCGTGAAAATGTGGAAATGATATGACTCACAATTCCGAATCCTGGAAGAATCAAGATATACACTTCAGGATGTCCAAAAAACCAAAATAAATGTTGAAAAAGAATTGGATCTCCTCCTCCAGCAGGGTCAAAGAAACTTGTATTAAAATTTCTATCTGTTAAAAGCATTGTAATCGCTCCAGCAAGAACTGGAAGAGATAATAATAAAAGAAAAGCAGTGATAAGAACCGCCCAAACAAAAAGTGGAAGACGGTGCATACTCATCCCCGGCCCTCGCATATTAAAGATAGTAGTAATAAAATTAATAGCACCAAGGATACTGCTTGCTCCAGATAAATGAAGACTAAAAATAGCTAAATCAACAGCACCTCCAGAATGACTTGTAATACTACTTAAAGGGGGGTACACTGTCCATCCAGTCCCTACACCAACTTCAACAAGCGCTGAACTTAAAAGAAGAAGGAGAGAAGGTGGGAGAAGCCAAAAACTAATATTATTTAGACGCGGAAACGCCATATCAGGAGCACCGATCATAATTGGAACAAACCAATTCCCAAATCCACCAATTAACGCAGGCATAACCATAAAAAAAATCATCAAAAATGCGTGTGCAGTAATAATCACATTATAAAGTTGATGGTTCCCTCCAAGAATCTGATTTCCTGGTTGAGCAAGTTCCATACGAATAAGCATAGAAAAACATGTTCCAAGAACACCAGAAAATGCCCCAAAAATAAGATAAAGTGTTCCAATATCTTTATGATTGGTCGAAAAGAGCCAACGATTTACAAATTCCATCATACATTTTATCCTGTTCATAATGTGTGAGGAGAATTATGATGATGAGGAAAGATCAACAAGATCAATTTCCCCTCTCTCATTTTTCCTCTCACTCGGGAGCTTGAGAGAAGCAAAGCTTCGAAGGACGAGCAAATCTCGTGACAACTCACAAGAAGCAAAGAAAAGAATGGAAATTAAGAAAGCTTTGCTTTTCAGCAGAGCTCACTCGTTCTCTCAAAATCATAATCGCGAAGTTTCCTTCACAGGCTTATGCTTCCGAAAGATCAAAATTCTCCAAACGTCAAATCTTTAGATCTTGAAGAGATTGTTGAATAAGTTTTGGGGAAAGAAGTTTTTTTGAACAATGAAATTCTTCAAGAACACTCCCTCTAAATCCAGCAGATACTTGATTTTGTAATTTTTCTGAGGCTTGAAGTTGTTCACGCACAAGGCCTGATAATTTTTGGTGAATCTGCTGTAGACTTGTTCCTTGAAGAGCATTTTGGCGTTGTTCTTGTAGACTCGAAAGTTCATTGTGTGTGATTGCTTGAAGAGCATGCATACTTGTCTGAAAAGCAAGACGTGCTTTTTGTTCTTCAAGAAGTTCTCGAATAAATTGTTCTTTCGCAGCAAGTGAAGCTCGAAGTTCAAGAGCAATTGTTGCGCTTCGATCATTTAAAGATTGAGTCAAAGAATCTCCAAAAAGACGCACACTTGTGTATAAAAAGCCAAAAAAACAAAGAACAACAAGAGTTTCTTCATTATAGATGAAAATGTGTTTTGAGCTAAGAACGACACATGCTAAAATTCCAAGAGTGAGTTCTGCAGAACGAGAAAATGTCATCATATAGATTCTTTTTTTTGAACGAGCTGTGCTCGTACTTCAAAGCTTCGGTGACGAGCAGAGCTCGTCCTAAGCTTCCTTCACTTTAAATTGTACGAAGCAGACGTGCACTAAATGCTTTTTCACGTGCTGTACCAGCTGCAGGAAGACCAAGATTTTGAAAATCTCGAGGCGAACAAAGTGTTTTAAAAATTTGCGCATTGAGGTTTTGTTCAGCAGAAAGCTGACTGAGAGTTGAAAAATAAGCAGTATTTATTTCTTGAAATTGTGTACTTTGGGCTGCACTTAAACAATCTTGCATCCATGAAGCTGTCGATTGAGTACAAGCTTGAATTTCATCTGAACTTACACGAATAGCACTTACAACTATATGATCTGGATTGGACGAAGAAATTTGTTTGTCTGAATGATTTTCAGATGTGGGGAGACTAGTTTGACTTGAAGACACTTTTCGAGTACGAAGTTTCAAAAGACGACTGATTCGTGGGAGATAAGAACGGACGAGAATCACATAAAACCCAAGAAAAAAAACAGAGAGCCAAAAAAATTGCGAAAAAAAGGTAGTCACATCAAGTTGAGGCATAGAAGTTTCTTTTTTAAGGAGGCGAAGGAGAGCTTTGCTCCTGACGAGCAAAGCTCGTCCTTAAAGATGATGATGAGAATGATGAGCAGAGCTCATTCTTCTTTTCATTCTTCCTCACCAAAGCTGTTGTCACGAGCTTTGGAGAAGCAAAGCTTCGAGAGCTCCGCTCTTCAGCATAGCTCGTCCTAAGCTTTGAATCAATGAAAATTTTTTATCCTTTCATTAAATGAATAAATTCTACAGAGATACTTCCACGAACTCGATAATAAACAACAAGAAGTGCGAGGCCAATTGCAGATTCTGCAGCTGCTACTGTAAGAATTAAAAGTGCAAAAATTTGACCAACCAGATCATCTAAAGAAACAGAAAAGACAAGAAAATTCAAATTTACAGCTAATAACATAAGCTCTATCGACATAAGCATAATGAGAATATTTTTTCGATTTAAAAAGATTCCCCACATTCCAAATAAGAATAAAAGGCAAGAAACTGCTAAAAATTGAATTTGATCCATAGGAAACTTTCTTTTTCGTACATTTCCAAAGTCAATGAAACTTCGGAAAAGCAAGACTTGGAGGAACAAAGCCAGAAGCTTCGCTTTCCCTAACATTTCTTATGAGGAGTATGATGAGCAGAGCTCATTCTTCTTCTCATTCTTCCGAAAGACTCCTTTTTATTCAGGGTAATAGGATTTGAACCTATGACCTCCTGTTCCCAAAACAGGCGCGCTACCAAACTGCGCTACACCCTGATGGGCTGCTCACTCTCGGACTTGAACCGAGAACCTTTATGGAACAGATTTTAAGTCTGTCGTGTTTACCAATTTCACCAAGTGAGCATGGAGAGACAAGGTGGTGAGCAGAGAAGGATGAGAAGCTTTGCTTCCTCGAGAGGACGAACTAAGGAGCAGAGCTCTCGAAGCGAAGCTTTCTTAGCTTCTTTCTATGCGGATAATGGGAATCGAACCCATATCTTCTGCTTGGAAGGCAGATAATCTTCCTTTAATCTATATCCGCACTTTTGTATTCTTAGCTCAAAAGGATAGAGCATCAACCTTCTAAGTTGATGGGTACAGGTTCGACCCCTGTAGAATACGGAATCAAAACCGATATTCGAGAAGCTTCGGTGACGAGCAAAGCTCGTCCTCAAAGTGATAATGAGAGAATGATCATGCTTGAAGGGAAGGGAAG
>Ga0164297_10003126_pt1 | contig 15656 bp, 19 predicted proteins | sample GEODES058metaG_FD_113539 | JGI IMG/M metagenome (GOLD analysis project Ga0164297, IMG submission 113539) | Dystrophic lake water microbial communities from Trout Bog Lake, Wisconsin, USA - GEODES058 metaG | ecosystem: Environmental > Aquatic > Freshwater > Lake | place: USA: Trout Bog Lake...
CGACGCTCTGCTCGCTGCCTCCGGATCTGATGCTGCGAATCATTGCCTTTGCAGCGTTTCCGCAATGGTCGTGGCTTGACCTGAATCGCGTAAGCGCAGAGGAGGAAGCAGACCTGCATCGCGACCATTCCAGACGCGCATACGGGTCGGAGGCGGATGAGGACTTCTCAGTGTGGTCCTCTTACGATGAGGATGATGAGGAAGACGAGGACGAGGCAGAGTGACTGTCTATTGCACACATACATCGTGAACCAGAGCGCACACGTAAAGCGGTCCATCGAGGCTCTGTGCTCATATGCCATGTCAGCGCTGCTGAGATGAATTCACATGTCAAGCATTTTAATTGTAGCGCACAGAGGTCTTGATGGCGAGCTTCTCGAGCCTCAGCCGCAAGTCATCGCCCTCTTGCACCGGCCACGAGCTCGGGAAATCGACGCTGGCGGCACAGCGCAACACGGTGTCAGCCCCGAGATTGAGCGACTGCTCTGCGAGCTCGACGCCACGCGTGCTGAAATGCACAAGTCCCCGGTCAGCGCCTGAGAAGAGGCGGCAGCTGAACACTGGCCGCCAGGGGATTTTTGCGCCCGTCATCACGGCATCAAACTGCTCATTCGTCCACGGCAGGGCCAAGCGGACTCCAAGACGTAGTCCCGTCACACTAAGTGGAAGGTTCAGCTTCAGACACAGCTCTGCATTAGGCGCAGCACGAACCACGGCATCCGGTCGAAGCGGCAAAGGGAGCCTCAAGCGCAGCCGCGCAGAGGGCTGCACGTCCCCGGTGGCGGCGTCGTAGACGACTCCGACTCCAGCGTCGTACACGCGGCGCTGACGTTTGCCCGCAGCCACGGGAACGATGGGACCCGCTTCCCACATCTGCATCACGCCCAGCGTCGCTGAGCTGAAGTCAAGAGGACCAAGCTTGATGACCCGCGGCTGCACGTGAACGTCCTCGCTGTCATCACGGTTGGACCAAACCAACCGCCGCCGCCGGGGCCGCTTCGCAGCCGCTGACGCTGTATGTTGGGGCCGGCGTAGGTCGAGCCTCACACTAGTGAAGCTGCGCGTCCAAAGTTTCACGAGCGCGGACTGCTGGGATGACGGTGCACTGCTTGGCAAGCCTGGTTGCGTGGAACGGGGACCCTCTTTATGCTCAGGCGTAGCTGCTCTGCTCATCGTAGTTCGCGCAATTCACGCGCGCTGGCGGAGAGTTCAAGACAAGGGTGGAATTGCACACGTGTCATCACCTCGTCTTCTGCTTGCCGAAGGGCAGCGGGCTGTGTGCCATCCAAATGGCGCAGGCAGCGGGTAGAATGCCGTATGGCGCGTACATGGCCAGCAGCTGCATCCGCGCCTCGGTCGAGGGCACTTTGGGGGAGTGCCAAATCTCGGACAAGATGGGCAGCAACGTGGTCGCCGTGTGCACGCCGTACACCAGCGCTGGTATGCGGACCCAGTTGCGTCTGTATGCGAACGCGTACACTGCGACAAAGAAGAACGGCAGCTGGAAGAGCAGCTCACCAACGACAAGCGCCCTGAACCAAGGCTGGACTGGCGCCGTCATCACGGGGTCGCCTGTGCGCCGCACGTGCCATGCCAGCAGGTCTGCGGCGAAAGATGGGACGAGACGCGCAGGCAGAACAGCTTGGCTGTCGACTAGCAGTGTCGCGGGAATGTGAGTTGCCCAGAAAACCAAAAGCACAATGCGCAAGGCCTCCATCCTCGTATTGCCTGTCGACTGTGTCTTTCTAAACCGACCTGCGAAAGGTGACACTCTGTAGTGAGGTGGCAGCCACGTCGTCGTGGCTTTCCCTTGCCCGTATATCATAGATCTATGTCAGGCCTCTTCGGGCAGGTCCAGGCCCTCCTCGACCAAGGCCTCGCGCTCCATCTCCTTGAGCGCCTCTTCTCTTGCTTCCTTCTCCTCCTTGGCCTGGATGGCGGCAGCATCCATGGGCATCCATTGGCGTGCCTCTTCCGCAGCTTCCTCCTGCTGCAGGCGCGCAACCTCGTTGGGATGCAGCTCCAGCCGCAGCGGCGTGCCCGTCATCGTGCCATCTGACCGCAACTTGTACCGGTTGCGCTTCATCCACTCATACGCAAGCGTCTCCACGTCTTCCATCTGGTCAGGCGTGGCGACGTACACGCAGTCCCAGCTGAAGCACAAGTGCGCATCGTGCGGCAGATCCCACGTCTCCTCCCAGTCTGCCAGAGCCGCACCGGAGGGGCGCTCGAACGCGCCCACAGATGGCGCGGCACGCAGTGTCACCCCTTCTGACACAGCGGCAGCCAAGGCCTTCTGCTTGACAGCCGCCTGCGCCTTGCGGCGGAGCAGGCCGACGACCTGCATTTTCGTCACATAGCCGGTGACGTCATCGACGCAGAACACGGTGCGGAAGTCCAGCGGGCGGGCGTCCATGTCCACGCTGAGATCGTCCCCAGCATGGATCAGGTACACGCGTTTCCGCTCCTCCGCCGCGGTCTGCAAGAACGTCTCCTCGCCGCGCCGGCGGTCTCCACGCGGCGTGTCGACCGTGGGGCGGCGAGCCCAGTCCACGGGCTGGTAGTCCGCGGGCTGTGTGTCTGGCGGCACTTCTCGAGCGGCGTTCCACCACCGATCCGTGTAGACCCAGTCATCGGACACGCCGTCAAGGACGCCCTTCTTGTCAACGCCGTACGCCTCGCGCAGATCAATCAAACCCTCCGGTGTGAGCCTGACGAAGAGGTCGAAGCTGTGGAGAGAGAGGACTCCCCAGTCCGTGTCGTTCAGGACGACGCCCTGCGCCTCCAGCTCAGGCAGCATCGGGCGCCGGTGCTTTTCCCCGTCCGGACCGTCCTTCAACTGCTTCATCTCCAGCGCGGTGGCGCGGTTACGCTCCAGCACGGTGTCCACGTACTCCTCCTCCCGCCAGGGCTGCACCAGCATCTCGGTGCGCGGCAGCGACATGCCGCCCGGCGCGAAGTTGGCGGTGGGACGCTGCTGCTGCGCGTGCGCGAACAGCGCGTCGTCATCGTCGTCTGCAAGGAGCAGGTCGCCTGAGAGGAGGCGGGAGGCATCGTCTGCTGACCACTCCGCTGCCTGCACCTGCGCCGCGTGCCCGAGTGCCGCAGGAGGCGCAAGTTGCGTGTCATCTGCGAGGAAGCCGTCCTCTGGAGGAGGCAGAAGCTGGGAGGGGAACACGCTATCAGCGGCGAGAGCAGCATGCAGGTACGGGTTGCTCGCAGCAGCGTCCGCGAGGACGTCCACCACGCGGCTCCAGGCACTGAAAGGTGCGCCCCGGGCTAAGTTGGCGGGGCGCAGCACGTCATCGCAGAAGCCGGCGCGGATCTCGGTCGTTTGAAGGAAGCGGTCCACAGGCGAGGGCACGTAGATGTACACTCGCCCGGCCCCCCAGGAGGCACGCACGCCGCGTCCCAAGGCTGGTAGCACCTGGCTATGTGTCGCGTCAGGCAGCCACTGGAGCTGCGGCGGCGCGTCGCTCCCATTATTGCCGGTGGACTGCTGCTCATCTACCCACGTGGCGGCTCTGGCAACACCCGGCGCCTGCTGAGCTGCGCGCGCGATGCGCTTCGCGTCAGCAGCCCCGAGCTTCATGAATGCGAACCCGAGGCCGAGCGTGAGGTACAGCTCCACGGGCGACTTGCCTGGAAGAGTGCCCTCGGGCGGCGGCACCAACGGCGGCTCTGGGGCCAGCGACGGCGCATGTGCAACACGAGGAGCTGGCCGTGGAGGAGCGGCGGCGGGCCGGGCAGCAGCGCGGGAATCCATCGCACCGGCTCGCTGTGGCGGGGGTGCTTGTGCGTCTGACAGCCAGCTGTTGGCATTGTCATCGCCGCCCTGTCCCGCGCGACGGAGTGCCTGCTCAATGGCGCGCAGATCGGCACGCACACACGCTGCCAGTCCCGCGTGGGAGCGGCCCTCGGTGTGCAGCGCGGACAGCAGCTCTCCCCAGGATGGCAGCCCCGCAGGGATGGCGCCGTCTCCGCGCTGCAGCAGAATGCGCAGTGCATTCAGCGTGAAGAAGCGTGTCCCGCCACGCGCAGGTACCGCGATATAGAGAGTGAACGACCGCCGGTCTGGACACCAACCAGCGTGCAGGCCACCCGTTGATGCGGTGCGCAGCGGCGCGAACCACGCAGGTCCCAGGAACACGAGTCCCACAGCCTCAGCTAGACGGTCCCACTGCGCGCGACTCCACGTCTGCGCCTGCTCGGCAGTGATGCGGTATCCGCTGGCGTGAGCTCTCGTCACAATGAGCGACACCCGCTCACTGGGCGAGAGGAATGCGAAGGCGACGCCCTTCTCCACATACAGCTGCACGGATGTAAGGCCGCCGAAGGGCACCGTGGAGGGGTCGAGGAAGCCGTGGGACGGAGGAGCCTCACTTGCAGGGTCCGCACGTGCCACGCTAATGAATGGCACGTCCTGCAGCTCGGGTACTGCAACAGCGGCGTCCTCGTCCTCGTCTTCCTCGTCCTCGTCCTCGTCATCATCCTCTGCCGCAGGAGACACAGCTGCTGGCGGCTCCACAGGTACGGGCGCCTCCTGGTTGACAGGAGAGACACGACTGGTAACACGCGCAGAGCTTGGCACTACTACTGGCGGCGGCGCTGGTGCTGTAGCGAGTGGCGGCGGCGGCGGCGGTGCAACAACCGCAGCCTTGGTGCCTGCCGTCCGCTGTGGATGCAGCGCTCGGAGTACGTCTTGGGCAGTGCTTCCCCTCTGCAGACCCAGCACCTCTGCTGCGGTGGACCTCAACTCGAGGTTGGTCTCCAGCTGGTCGCTCAGCATGCGCACCACCTCGTCGTGATCGAGGCTCACCTTGGCGCTGACACTGGCAAGGCCTCCGCTGGGGTCGCACAGATCCATCAAGCTCGCGAGCGGCGCGTAGCGGTTGACATCGCCCGCGACGTAGAGGTACACAAACGGAGTGGCCTGCTTCTTCACGGCTTTGGGCGCGGTGCCCAGAGGCGCGCCGCGGCCCCAGACGAGGTGGAAGTGTGCCTTGCCGGTGCGGCCGAGGCCGCGCACACGCACGCAGTGGCTGCCGTCGTCCAGAGGGAAGCGCAGCGCCGTGGCCGCGCTCTCCCACTTGGTAACACTCCACTTCCGCCAGGAGAGCGCCTGCCGCGGCGTGGGGTCCAACACGGCCAGGTCCGCGTACAGGCCTGACGCCCCCACTTGAGCTGCCCACAGCCGGACGCAGCGCTTCACGTTCTTGTTGCTGAACCCAGTTATAGGAAACGCAACCCTGGACACAGAACAAGCACACACGGCGCGCGCAGAGAGGTGAGACACACTTCGTTTTGCGATAAGAAGTGACTCGTGACCGTCAACCACCACACGCGCTGCGTCCGCTGCGGTGCGCGGCCAAGTGCGCGCTCGAGTGCATGCGCAGCACTTGAACGAAGACTCCCCGACGTCACGCACCCGTGCAACTGCAGCACTTCTGCGGCGGTGAGGCCCACCAGTCCAGCCGCCGGTGAGTCGCTCTCGTAGCCACTCTCGCTGCCGCTGTCGTAGGCCGCGGCGCGGGCTGCGCCAGCTGCAGCGCAACGCCGTGCGTGCGGGCGAAGCACTCGACTGGCGTCGTGGCGCGCCGGCACAGGCAAGCCTGGTCTCGAGGCCTTGCAGACGCTTGCAGCAGAGACTTGCGCCAGCGCCGCGCCCAGTGCCACGTCGCCCATGTTCCCCGATGCAGTATGGCAGTAGTAGCGCGTCAAGCCTCGCACATTCCTCCGCTACGCGCTCCCGAAGGGGGGGACTCTTCCTCAGCTGGCTCCTCAGCGGCTGCCAGCGTGGCACAAGCTTCGAAGCTCATCATGTCGATTGCGGAGCGTCTCGACGAGGTGCGTGACTCACTGGACTTGAAGCTGGCATGGCACACTGATGCCCCTGCTCACGCCTCGTCCTGTTTGTGCAGGCGGAGCGCTTGCTCGTCTCCGGCGCCTTTGCGGAGGCTGCCGATGAGGCTGCGCGACTGCTGTCCCTCCCACAGGCGCATGGCAGCGACCGAGGCAGCCGTGCTGGGGACGGCGCCGTGCCCGCGGAGGAGGAGGAGGACCTTCGGCCAGCAGTGGCAGCCGTTCTGCTGCAGGCTCGCCGCCTTGCCGGAGAGCAGCCTCGCGCGCTACGGGCGCAGTTGCAGAGCAGCTTTGGCACGCTGCGCGCCGTGCCTCCGGAGACTCTGGAGTTGTGGTGCGCCTGCTGTGCGCGTGCTTGCACAACCAAGTGCATAACTGACTCCTCCCCGGGCACCGCCTAGGGCTCGCCTTGCGCTGAGTGACGGCGACGCGGTGGCAGCGCGCGACACGCTACAAGAAGCACTCTCATACGGCGCGTAATAGTGGCGCAGTCAACGTCGTTGGTATGGCACACCGTCCTCACTGTGCCTCGCTGCGCAGAGCCGAGCGAACGAGCGGCACACTCACTGGAGGCATTGACGCAGCTGGCCCGTGTGCTCACGCTCGACGTCCTGGTTGGGTCGCTGAAGGACCCAGCAGCTGCGTTGAGGTGGCTTGCTGTTGAAGGACAGGCAGTCATGACTCAGGAGACGCGGCGAGAGCTCATGCGCCAGGTGAATGACCTCAAACAGCAGTCAGAGCAGCAGACAGCAGCTGCGGCAGCGCAATGGGCGCGTGCCAAGACAGAGGTGCCACAGACAGGGGGCGCAGCACCAGCCACCAAGCGCCCGCAGCCGCCGCCAGCTCGCAAGACGGTTCCAACTCCACAGGTGAAAGCAGTTGCAGCTGTGAATGGCAATACAGCAGCACCCAGTGGCGGTGCGATGAATGCGGTGACGCAATTTTTGAGGTGCGGCCTACAAATCATCAAGGCAACCTGATGCGCTTCAACACACTGATTCGTCCGTAACCCACTCACAGCCGCGCTAGCGCTGCTGCGCTTGCTGATCCGGAGGGCGCTGCGTGTGTCGCACTGCTGGCCGGCTGCGCCATGTACGCGCTGACTGCAGACAGACGGGGCCTCCGCCAGGCTCTAGGCACCGTCGGGACGGCCCTGAGCAGCCTCGCGTCGATGGCTACAGGTGGGATGGGGGTGTGAAATACAGCCATGTCAACTGCAATTCGTCGTTTCAGCTCGAGGAATGGCTCAGGGCTCCACTGGCTCATGTGACATGACAGGGCATGGGAGCGGTGCCATTTGTTGCCACCGCTCGCTCGCTCTTCCGAATTCAGGTCATCCTCGTTTGTCCGTTGGGAACCTCGATGCATCCTCCCATCGGCGCTGCGCCTCCTCCAGCAGCTGCGCGGCGAATTGACGGACAGGTGCAGGCAGCTTCGTGAGGCCGAGCGGTCCAGGCTGGAGGACGTCTGCCACCACGTTCGCCTGCCGTTCAACCTCGCGCAGAGCCGCCAGCGCGCCTCTCAGGAGCAGCCGTGCGGCCGGCATGCTTCAGAACAAGCGCTTGCCGTCGGCCCCTCTGCTGCTGTGAAGCGCAGCGGACTGCTTCAGCACGTTCCCGCTGCGGCCCGTCACAGGCGGCGGGCCGCTGGTGGCGCAGCGCTCGCCGCAGACGGTGTTGTGCGCGTATGAGTCGCTCTCCAAAGAGGCACCGTCGAGGCGCAGGCGCACGAAGATGCCCTCCTCCGGGCGCTCCTCCACGTCGTGCACTCGCTGTCTCGGCCCCACGCTCCTCCAGCCCGTGGGCACGAGTTTGCCGTCCGCGTCTTTCTCTGTGGCGCGATACCACTTCTCTCCAGAGGCGATGGACACCGGGTACGTGTGCCACGGACAGAGGACGCACACCACTCCGTTGGGCAGCTCCTCGATATCACCCGCGGTCAGCGGGCCGCCTGCGTGGTAGCAGACGCTGTCTAGGCAGTGAAGAGCGCCGCCCCAGCGCAGGATGCTGATGTAGCGCCCTTTCACGCAGCAGTGCAGGCGAGCACCGTTGTGAGGTGCCACAGCGCTGCAGTCGGCCACGCGCACCCAGGGGTCGGATTCAGGCGCAGACGCCTCCGTTTTGGGGAGACGTTGTGCTGTGGCGAGGGAGTCACTTGCTGTAGCTCGAGGGCAGGGTAGCTTTTTGGCCCGGACGCAGACTACGAGCGCGCCGGAGAGCGAGTGCGGCTCGAAGAGGCTCATTCTGAAAGCAGGCAGCTGCGGACGGGACTATGGCGTCAGCTTCAGCAGTGCCTGTGCCTGCACACCGCGTGCACGCTCCCCAGGAGACTGCGACGGGAGGGGCTTGCACGCACAGCGTCCATGCCTGCCCCGCCTCTACTCGGCGGATGAGGAGTCGTGGGCGCAGCAGTGTGGGCGTCAACTTTGTGCGCCAGCGGAGGCACACTGCTGCGGCTTCCTTTGGCTCGTCCTCTGGTGCACCCAGCAGTGCTGCGACAGACGTATTCGCCGCATTCGACAAAGCTCTGCGCGACGCCGCCGCTTCTGCAGACGCGGGTGGAACGGGGCGGTGGGAGGTGGCCGAGAAGTGCTGGGTCCTGTTCCCGGAGAATGACACGCCGCCAGCTGGCGTGGTGCACTTCTGCGGTGGCGCCTTCGCATCTGCAGCGCCTGTGCTCACGTACCGCTTGTTTCTGGAGACTCTGTCGCAGAAGGGGGCTCTCGTGGTCGTGGCCACCCCATACGCCACCTCCTTCGACCATCTCCGCGTCGCTGATGAGGTGCAATTCGCATTCGACAGAGCCGTGCGGGCGCTGGCGCAGCGACTGCCCGCGGACTTGCCCGTCTGGGGAATGGGGCACTCCATGGGGGCGCTTGCGCAGTGCCTGGTGGCCAGTCGCTACGCAGTTCCCCGCGCCGGCAACGTGCTCATTAGCTTCAACAACAAGCCCGCCAGCGACGCCATCCCGCTGTTTGGCCCGGTCGTGAGTCCCCTGGCGCAGGGGCTGAACCCCCTGGTGACTGGCATCACGACATCGCCATTCCGCCCGGGGGTGGACTCGCTGGCGCAGCAGCTGCGCAATGCAGCGCCGTCTGTAGTGCGTGAGGCGCTGCCGCTGTTGGACCAGCTGGAGGGCTTGGCTTTGGATGTGACCTCAGGACGCACAGAGTTCACGCCCTCTCCGCCAGAGACACAGCGCCTGATCCAGGCCAACTACCGCGTGCCGCGCACCCTGCTGATTCGCTTCAAGGACGACAGCATCGACGAGACGCCAGCCCTGGCTGCGACGCTGACCTCTTGTCTGGATGGCGGAAATGGAGAGCTCACTGTGAGCGTACTGCCTGGGGACCACGTGCGCCCGCTGCAGCAAATAGTGCCGCCGCCACCGCCAGAGGTGCTGGGCGGGGTGCAAATGGGAGCCGCGGCACTGGACACGCTGAGTGGCTTCGCACAGGCGTTGGGGCCGCCCGCCTTGCTCCCCGCATTTGCCCTGAACACGCTGCGCTCCGGCGTCCGGTCTGGGCTGGACACGCTGCAGAGCGTCACTGGTTCGCAGAGCGGTCCAGTAGCGGACATCTCTACTCTGACAGACGGCATCGTGTCGTGGATGGGTGTGCAAGCTGCCCCGGCTGCGAGCAAAGCGGAGAGTGACGACACTAGCCAGTAGCTTGTAGTAAACGCGCAGTTAATAGTATGGACACAAGCAAATCCCCTCCTGGGAAAGGGGAGGGGAGGACTCACAGCACACAACGTTTGCAGCGCGCGACCGCGCTCACTTGCGCTTCTTGTTGCCCGGCGTCGTTGCTGGCGCCTGTTGCGAGAGCGCAGCAGGAGGCGTCAGCCGAGAGAGGTGTCAGGTGGCGTTGGAATTGGTGGTCGCGCAGTTTGACGAGTTGGCCAAGAACGCAATGCGGCAGAACACCGCGCACCTTGGCCGGAGAAGCAGGCGCGCCATCGAGCACTTTAGGCGTGGGCTTCGGGTCCCTGCGTCACAGCGACCAAGCGATGCTGCGTTTAGCGCGCAGCTCCGTGGTGCAACAGCCCAACAGGTGGAACGCACCGGCCACTTCTTCTCACGTCGTCCTTCACCACGGTCTTGGTGGTCGTCTTGGTGACCACCTTCACGGGCGGGGCAGGCTTCACGACGGGCTTCTTGACGACAGGCTTGCGCGTGGTGCGCTTGCCCTTCTTCTTGGGGAGGAGAGCGTACGCGAGTGCAAGCACAACGAGGAGAGCAACCGCGGCAGCTACCGCGAACTGCGGCTGCGCCTTCGCCTTGGCCAGCAGTGACGCCATGGCAGGCTGCCGACACGCGTCCCTGCGAAGAAACCAGCGTGGTTCCACGCGCATTTTGTTTCAGACCCGTTTTTATTTGGGTGTTCCCTTCTGCAGTCGCTTTTCCCCTCTCTCCCGGCGTCGATTCGGGCCCAAGCGCGCGCGCATTGACATGGCATGTTTTGTATCACGCATTGCACGCATTCTAAGAGAGGAGAGACCTCCATGACCCATTCAAGGGAAAGTGATGCGTGACGTGATCGGCAGCCGGCTTTGGGCAGTGTCAGCGGCAATCACGCTGCGGACCTGTGGCGGCGCTTCTGTAACTTTCTTCTTCTTCCGATCGCGCTGCTTTCCTGTCATCGATGGCTTCTCCGTCGCGGCAGCAGCATCGGGGTTGAAGGTGACCACACGCGCAGAGACAGGCACTCGCCCACCGCCCGCAGGCAGCTGCAGACGCGACAAGATGCCCCCGTTCCCACCTGAAGCCTTGGCTTCCCCGCCGCCGCTTTGCACCGTGGTGGCGCGCTGGGCTTTAGCCTCACGCCGGCGCTCCCCTCGACTTTTGCCAGCAAGAGCAGTGTTCCCAGGCGGCTGCTCATCGCTCTTACGCCGTGCAGCATCGCGCTCGTTGGCAGTGCCTCTAGCAGCATCACGCGGGGCAGCACCCGCGTCAGACTCCTTGCGCGCACCGCGTTCATCGCGCCCCGGGCTCCGCGTCTCACTTCGCCGCCGCTTGTCCGCGCGTCGAGCGGGACTATGCGGGCCGCTGCGGCTGCGACTACGACGGCGACGCGGCGGCGAGGGCTCATGCCTGCGATGCACCCGCTCAGGCTCACGCCCACGCTCAACGCGGCGCTCGTCGCGGCGCTCGTCGCGGCGAGGCGCTTCACCGCCAGTACCTCCGCGGTCACGTCGCCCGCCACGATCACTCGGCGGCTCCTCACCGCCCTTGCCTTGCCTCGCCTTGGCATCGTCCTGCCCCCGCTTCTCCTCAGGCGCAGCAGCCTGCGCTTTGTCACGGCCGTGATCCCGCTCACGCTCACGCTCACGCTCACGCTCGCGCTCTCGGTCGTGGTCTCGATCGCGGTCCCGTGCACCAGCACCAGGTGGCTCTTGCTTGGTCGATGCAGGGGCAGCAGCCCGGTCATTGCCACGCCCGCCGCGCTCTCTGCTGCGACTCCGGCTGCGGCTACGCCGTCGGTCTCGCCCGCTGGGTGGCGCGCCCATGTGCATGGGTGGGCCATAGCCGGGGCCAGGCATGCCTGCTGGCCCCCGCGGCCCACCCGGCGGCGGGCCCCACATGCCCCCTGGCGGCGGTGGGCCGCGGAACGCACCTCCTGGCGGCGGGCCCGGATAGCCGTAACCGGGCGGCGGCATACCACGCATGCCACCACCATGTGGTGGTGGCCCCCGATGGGCTGCCCAGGGCGGAGGCGGGCCCCACATCATGGGCGGACCGCCCATAGCACGGCCACGGTCACGGTCACGCTCGTGGTCGCGCTCGCGGTCACGATCTCGTGGCGCGTCGCGAGCTGACGATGGCCCTGGGCCGTTGCGAGCAGAGCGGTCCCGCACTGGGCTTCGCGACCGGCCCCGACGCCGGTCTTCGGGACTGCGCGATCGACGGCGGCGATCCTGTTCACCTGGATGCTGCTGCTCTGCGGCGGCAACGCCATCACCACCTGTGCGCTGCTCTTTGTCAGCCCCTGCATCACCGCCCTCAGCGTCTGGCTGGATGAGCACAATTGCGTCTCCATCACGGTCGCCATCGTCGTCATCAGAAGCGGGCTCGGAGGCGAGAGAACCACCGTCGTCATCGGAGTCAGCGAGCACAGCAGCCAAAGTGGTGCCCTCTTCCGCAGGGGCGGGTGCACGTGCTGCTGCGACAGCCGGGCCAGGTCCTGGAGCCGGAGGCAATGCGCTGCCTCGTGCTGGTGGAGGCGCCCGGGGCGCTTGCGGCGGTGGTGCCATGCCTGCTGTGAATGCGCTTGCATGCGGCACAACCACGGGGCCAGCCGGCGGAGCTGCAACCACGATTGCGCCCGTGCCCATAGGCGCGGTAGCAGTGAACGCGCTCACAGGCGGAGGGGCGCCAGCGGCTACTACAATCTGCATCTCTGCATCGCCCTGAGGCCCCCCTGCTGCAGCACCTGAGGCAGCACCAGCCGCGCCGTTGGTCGTGGCGCCTGCGCCTCCCTGTGTGCCCATCCCGCGAAGGAAGCCGAGCTCACGCTCCAGGATGTCCTCCGCTGCAGTCAGCGTGGCTGACTGACCATCAGGGAGCAGCAAGTTGCCATCCTCGTTTGCCTGCAGACGCGCCAGCGGAATGCCCACTGGCTGCCGGATTTTGCGCTTCTCGTAGTCAGGGTCATCTAGCGTCGGGCAGTTGCGAATCCAGTGTCCAGGCTGGCCACAGCGGTTGCACAGGTATCCCGGCGGAGGTTCATCACCTGCACCCCCGCGCCCACCGCCACCGCCCCCCCGTCCGAATCCCCGCCCCCCCCCCCCCCCCGCCAACCCAGCCCCCTGCCGTTGCCCGTTCAAAAGGCCCCGTGGAGCGTTGCAGCTGGGCGTCAGTCTGTCCTCTTGATGGTGGGCACACAGCATGCATACGCACCGCTGCCAGTCCTCCGCTGTGGAGGTGACCATTGCGGTGATGGCGGCATCCTCGGGGTTCACATCCGTCGCTTCATCACCCCCCGCTGCGGCGCCATCTTCGCCTTCCGGCTGCGATCCAACAAACGAGTGTCAATCAATCATGGCGACCCCGATATGATATGCATGCGTCTTCCCCCATGTATCTGTTCCCACACGCACCTGCTGGCGCAGAAGCGCAGTCGTCGGCGCCGCGGGAGTCACCTGCTGCGGGGGAAGCTGGCGGGGACGACCAAAGCTGGGATGGACCAAAGGGCGCTGACGCGTGAGTGACCACTGTACATCGCACACGTGGTGTGGTAACCACGGAACGCACCCTCCAGGCTGATAGGTGTGGCGCACAGCGATGACGCGCTCCTTCTTCTCAGGCGCCGCCCTGTGACGGTGCAGGGGTGACCAGTAGTAAGTGGTGTGTTGCACGCGCCAGTGCGTGTGTGTCCTCACCCAGCCGGCTTCTCTGCGGGTGCGGTCAAGGGCTTCGCTCGCCCGCCGGGGACGCGGCGGACGATGATGCTGGTGTTCTTTTGGATCAGCTCGCTGTCTTCTGTCCACTCTGCACAAGGCAGGGGTGGGAACACGGACGAGCGACACGCGGCGAGACGTGTGAGCGAACACAGGAATACGGCACGTGTGTGCAGCGCTGCTGTAAAGCGTTACAGTCGACACGCGTGGAAGCCAGGACGAGGAGACAGCAACCCTAGGCGCAGCCCACTTCCCGACGCGCGCAGGCGTGCCTCTGCCCGTCTGCGCCTCGCTCAACAGCAGCTCTGCGGCATGGTCCTTGCTGAGGCCTTTCTTCTCCACAATCTCGCGCTTGAGGTCGCCCACGCTGATGTAGGTGCCGTCAAACAACACCGTCTCGCTCGTCGTCGCGCTCTTGAACTTGAACTGGATGCGCGACGCCATGGCTGCGACGATCGCTCCCACACCTCAGGGAGACGCGTCGAGAAGAGGGCGGCTGCGACTGTGGACTGCACTCCACCAGTCGGCAGACCTCTGGCCCTCCCCGGAGCGTGCGCGGCTACACCCCTCGCAGCAGCTGCTGGCACCACACCTCCCCCTGGAAGCGCGAGTGCCTACAAACTCTTCCCCGGCGGCGTCTAAAAATGCCCTACTCTGCTCTACCTTACCCTCCCTGAGGCAGGTCACTCACGGCCATAGTCCTATCCCTCGGGGAAGCACTTCTGGAGTCGCGCGTAGCCACGTCCCAGGCGTGACACGAGTCATGCACTAGCTGGAGCCTGCTTCCAGTCACGCAGCATGTCGGAGAAGAGAGGTTGCAGCGTGCAGCAGAATGGGAAACTGTATCAGGGCGTCGCCAAGACGGACTTCGGCTACCGCATGCTGCAGAACATGGGCTGGGCGGAGGGCAAGGTCAGTGGCTGACTCTGCTCTATGTGAGCTGCGCAGTCCTTGGGCCCCCCCAACGGCGGCTGACACTGCAGCTCGTCTCCTTCTCTCTTGTGCACAGGGCCTGGGCGCGTCTGGGTCTGGCATTACAAAGCATGTTTCTCTAGTGAAGCGGCAGGACCACATAGGTCCGCACTGCAACGCGCGCACTGGGGCAGTACAGGCGTACTAATTTTCGTTTGTGCTCTAGGCGTTGGTGCTGACGGCAAGTCCGACTCCACCGCCAAGGTGGACTGGACACGCAACACACACGCGCTGGATGCTGTTTTGGCAGGTGAGAAAGGAGCAATATGTGTCCTTGTGTGGCAAGCTGTGCTGCGTCCAACACGAGTCTCCATCTTACGTGCCGCGACATCCAGGTTTGCAGCAGCATCATGCCACCCAGGCGGCGCCGCAGGTAAGTGGCCGCCGCATTGCATCAGAAGATGCGTGTCTCATGGCTGAATCCTTTGGCTTGACCGCCTTTGCAGGACACAAAACGCGCGAAGCGTCGGAAAAAAGACACTGATACTGCTGCTGCATGGGGGAGCGACAGTGATGAAGATGCAGCAGTGGAGCCGGCAAGGGCAGCGCCCGCAGCCGCCCCTGCACGAGGTCGGCCTCAAGGCCGATACATCAAGCGTGAGGCGGGCAAGCTGGTCACTTGTGCGTACCCGCTGATTTGTTGTCGCGATGAGTATCGCCGTGCACGATGCATTTTCCCTGGGCTGCGTGCACGATACTGACTGTGTACACCCTTCAGCCTACTCGGACAGGGATCTTAGTCAGATTCTGGGTTGTATTCCCGGAAAGCCGTTCCCGGTGGTTGCAGCAGCAGCACCCAGCCGGCCGCCAGCCGATGCCGTCCCTCTTGCGGCTTCTGCCTTGGCCGAAATTATCGCTGCATCACACAAACGCAAAGAGCGTGGCGATGCCGCTTCCGCGCCTGCTGTTACGCCGCCAAAGCCTGGGTGGTGGGGCTCTTCCACCTTCGCCTGGGCTGGCTGCCTCGGCAGCGCTGGCCAGCCACTGGAAGACGAGCACGCGCATCCGTCGCAGGCGGGCTTCTCAGAGGCAGACCAGGTGAAGGCGTTCAATGCCGTGACTGACGCGGCAGTCACTGGTCATCGCGGGCTTGGCGTTGCGGACCTTCCCCGTGGAAAAGGCCCCAAATGGGCGGGCACGAAGACAGTCTTTGATACAGACGGCCAGCAAGAAGACGCCGCCGACGGGGAGGGACGTGTAGCTGATGGGAGCGCGCCGCCTAAACCTGAGGAGGCGTTGTCCCTTGTGAAGTGGAAGAAGCACGCGGCACGCTTTCTGCGGACGCACACAGAAGGCAGAGCGCACTTGACCTCTATCCTGGAGCACGTTTTGGCGGCGGTGGGCATGGTGGATGTGTGCAGACGCAGCGCCATGGCTGCTTTGTCAAGGCGCCTGTCGAAGAGCAGCCAATTCATCGTCGAGGAC
>Ga0164297_10003127_pt1 | contig 15652 bp, 17 predicted proteins | sample GEODES058metaG_FD_113539 | JGI IMG/M metagenome (GOLD analysis project Ga0164297, IMG submission 113539) | Dystrophic lake water microbial communities from Trout Bog Lake, Wisconsin, USA - GEODES058 metaG | ecosystem: Environmental > Aquatic > Freshwater > Lake | place: USA: Trout Bog Lake...
TAGCACTTTGAATTTTTGTAATATTTGTTTCAGACATATATAGTAAGTGGATAATATTCAATTATAAAAATACTAAATACTATCCTAAGTTTATTTTATCATATAATCATCCCAATCCCAGAATTCTTTCTCTCCAATTATAATTTTGTGGTCATCCATAATTAAACAACTAAACCAATCACATTTGATTTCTTCTTGTTCCCTTGCTTCTTTATAATGTTCAACTTCTATATATTTTCCATCTTCATTCTTTATCATATGTGAACCAGTGACATAAATATCATCACCATTTATTCCTTTACCTGGTAATTTATATAATTTATGTTTACCTTCAGCATTATCTATTTTCATTATACCATTTACCCGACTACCATTTTCTAAATAATCTCCTAGTTCTAAATCCTGCATTTGTTTAATAGAACCATCTTTTAATTTTATTTTAGTTTCTGGATGGAAACAAGCTCCCATAGCTCTAACCATTTGTCCAGGAGGTCCATTCCATGTGCTTTTCATAGTTTTAATAGATCCATCCATCAAATACATTAAAGATAATACAATACCAATTATTTGTCCTAATATATTTTTTATTTTTATAATAATAATTTGGAATTGAATTATAATATTTAAAAATATGCCGTATATAGTTTGAATTATATTAGTAATAAATGAACGAATATTACTCATCATATTTCTTGCATAATCTAAAGATAGGTTGAATTCGCTAGCCATAGAAGTTAATGTATTTCCAAGATATGTCAATGGTTGTAATAAAAATCCCATATATTCACTTTGCATATTTTGAATGCAATATGTAAAATCCTTTGACATATCATCTGATAATGGCATGTACATTGGGTTACATCTATATTTTGGCCAATTATTTTTAATTTCTTCAATTTGACCATAAACATACATAATTAAAACTTGTGCAATAAATCCTAAGTTTACATATATAAATAATAAATAATCTTGACCCTTTGGCATAACTTATATTATTAATATATAATTCTTATATTATGTATTCTAAATAACTTATTTTCTAGATTTTCTAGATTTTCTAGATTTTCTAGATTTTCTAGATTTTCTAGATTTTCTGGATTTTTTAGATTTCTTACCACCAGAATAACAAGATGGACTCCATGCCCCCCCAGATTTTACTACAAATGGTGTTCCTCCTTTTTGTGGCAATAATTGATTGGCAGGTATAGGTTTTGCTGGAGAAACAGCATTATCATATTTTGCCAATTCATTAGAATTTGCTGCGTTTTGAAGGGCAGCTAATTGGCTTCCTTGACTTGATTGATCACCAGAACCAACATCATTATATAAAGTAGGTACAATTTTAACTTCTATACCTCCACCACCTCTAGCAAAATATTTTTTAGATTTTTTAGATTTCCTAGATTTTCTAGATTTTTTAGATTTTTTACCAGCAGTTTGAACTAATTTTGTTTGCATTTCATTTGAATTTTTTAAATTATCTAAAGCATATTGTTTGGGATTTCCAAAAGCACCAGATACAATAGGAGGAGGTGGCAATTTTAAATTTGATGTAGTATTAGACATTCTTTATATAATAATAATATATTATTCGTTTTAAAAATATAAAATTACTATCTTAATTACTTATATGGACGATAAAGCTAGACTCCAACTTCAAAAAATGATTAAGGCAAATGATGTTGAAGATCAAACTGATTTAATACGTGAATTAAAACATAGTCATAAATTGCAAGCAGATATTAATAATCTTCTCTCTTTAAAAGCTAAATATAATAATAATCAAGATTTAATAAGTCAATATGCACCTGGACAATGTAATTTTTTATTTACATATTACACAGATATTTATAATAAGATTCGTAAAGATGAATTAGATTTGAAAATTATGAATCGTTTTTTAAATGTTTTAAGGCAAATTGAAGATGGATATTTGGATCAACATGAAGGTGCATTTGCTGTTGGAACATTACTAAAGGAACTCTATATTGATAGTGCTCTAAAAAAAGCAGAAAAATTAGATGAACAATATCAAACTGAAGAAAAAGAAGAAAAGAAAGGTCCTTCTATTGAAATTTCATGGAAACAATTTAAGAAATCTAATCTTTAGATTAAGCATATTTTATTAACGCTTAAATATATTTGGATAATCATAAATATATTTAATATGTCATATATACTTGTTATTGTTGAATCTCCTGCTAAATGCAAAAAAATAGAAGAATATCTTGGTGAAGGTTATAAATGTCTTGCCAGTTTTGGTCATTTGAGAGAATTAACTTCTCTCAAAGAAATTGATATTCAAAACAATTTTACTCCAAACTATTCCTTATGTAATGATGATCGCAAAGCAAAAAACATTAAGGCACTTAGGGTTGCTATTCATAAAGCCCAAGATGTTTTATTAGCAACAGATGATGATCGTGAAGGTGAGGCAATTGCGTGGCATATTTGTAAAGTATTTGAACTGTCAGTAGAAACAACCAAGCGTATTATTTTTCATGAAATTACTAAACCTGCATTAAATAATGCTATATTGTATCCTAGAACTATTAATATGAATGTTGTTCAATCACAACAGGCTCGTCAAATTCTAGATATGATTGTTGGTTTTCAAATTTCTCCTACATTATGGTCTGCGATTTCAAAAAACAATAAATCAGGATTATCTGCAGGTAGATGTCAAACACCAGCATTAAGATTAATTTATGATAATTATTTAGAAATAAAGGAAAGTCCAGGTACAAAAGTGTATAATACAACAGGTTATTTTACAAATCATTGTTTACCATTTGAGCTAAATAAACAATTTCAAACAGAGGAAGATATAATAGATTTTTTAAAGGCTTCGTCTATTTTTCAGCATGTGTATAGTAGAAGCGAGGTAAAAAAATCATTAAGACAACCACCACAACCTTTAACTACATCTAGAATACAACAATTAGCAAGTAATGAAATGAAGATGACACCAAAAGAAACAATGAAAACATGCCAGAGTTTATATGAGGAAGGTTATATTACATATATGCGTACTGATAGTTCAAAATATTGTGATGAGTTTATTGGTTCAATAAAAGAATTTATTATAAAAACATATAATGAAGAGAGATATATTGGACCAGAGATTGATAATCTCTCTAATTCAAAGAGAGAAGAAGAAAATAACTCGGAGAAAAAGAAGAAATCCAAAAAAAAATCAACAGTTCCAGAACCACAAGAAGCTCATGAGGCAATAAGGCCAACAAATATTGGTTTAAAAGAAATCTCAGATAAGGCAACTGCAAAGGAAAAAAGGCTTTATAAATTAATTTGGGAGAGAACATTAGAAAGTTGTATGGCACCAGCAGAAATATTTCAATTTACTTCAAATATTTCTTCTCCATACAAAGATGTAAAGTATTCATTTTCAAGTGAATTAATGAATTTTCCTGGTTGGAAAATAGTAAATTCAAAAAATATAAAGGAAGCAGAAAAAGATGAAAAAGAATATAATTATCTTCAGACAATTAAGCAAGATATGAACATAATTTATAAAAAAATAACATCAACAATAACATTAAAGGATTTAAAACATCATTATACTGAAGCAAAATTAGTGCAACTACTTGAAGAAAAGGGAATAGGTAGACCTTCTACTTTTTCAATGTTAATAGATAAGATTCAAGAGAGAGAATATGTAAAGAAAGAAGATATTTTAGGGAAGGAATTAGAATGTATAGATTTCTCTCTTGAAGATAAAATTATAACAAAAATTTCAAGTAAAAAAGTCTTTGGAAATGAAAAGAGTAAGCTTGTGATACAACCATTAGGAATCCTTGTGATTGAATTTTTATTAAAACATTTTTCACAAATATTTGAATATGAATACACGAAACAAATGGAAGACGAGTTAGATGTTATATCAAAAGGAAATAAATTATGGCATGAATTATGTGAACAATGTTATAATCAAATAGAGGTTTCTATAGATGAAGCTGGTCCAGATATGAAGAAGAAGGAAATACAAATAGATGCAAATCATTTTTATATTATTGGTAAGAATGGACCAGTTATTAAATGTGTAAAGAGAGAAAATGATAGTAACAAAGTTAGTGTTTCCTTTAAGCCAGTTAAAAAAGATATTGATATAAAAAAATTAGAAAATGGAGATTATACTTTGGATGAACTAATAGATAAATCCAATTTATTTATTATTTTAGGGGATTATGAAGAGCAGCCATTAATAATTCGCAAGGGTAGATATGGAATTTATGCAACATGGGGGACTAAAACAAAGAATCTCTCTTGTTTTGGGAATCGTCCGTTAGAAAATATAAGTTTTGAAGATGTAAAGGAAATATTAGATAAAGAAAATAGTGATTCAACAGTTTTAGAAGAAGATGGACAGAAAAAAACAAATATTATTAGACAAGTGAGCAATAATATTAGTATAAGAAGTGGTAAATTTGGTGATTATATTTTTTACAAGACTCAAAAGATGACAAAGCCGATGTTTTTAAAAATAGGCGGTTTTAAAAGTGATTATAAATTATGTCATGTAGATATATTGCAAAATTGGATTAAGGAGGAATATGGATTATGTTAAGCATTAATTTCAGGAACAAATACATTTCTATTGCGTAAAATTTGGGGATTCAAAATATTGAATTCCAAAGTAAATGAAAAATCAAAATCATTAAAATTTACTGGAGAGCCGTCATGATATCTTATTTTAATTCTAATTTTGCGAATTCTTTCAGCTGGTGGATTATACCATTTATAAGTATCAGAATCTATATCAAACCATTGTGATATTGGTGTTGTAGGAACCGCAATTTTTGCAAATGCAGAATTTACAATACCATTTGTACCAGGATTTGTTTCTAATGTATAAGGAGATAATGACCATGGAGAGGTTTCATCCAAATTATTCATTCCATGTATTTCTAGATAGATATATGCATCACCCATTAAATTTATTTTTTTAGGAGCTTCTAAATAATAAACAGTTGCATTAACATATTGTGGGTCTGGAATGAGCCAATACCCATTATTACCTGTATTACAATCACCATAATAAAATCTAGGTAAGCCGACAAATCCAGTAAGTGGATCAATATCAGTACCAGGAGTTGTAGTTGAGTCACAACGAGTGAATCCTAAATATTCAGGCAATCCCCATCTAGAAAAATTGGGTAAATTTTGTTTTTGACATTGAAGTGTTCCAACAACAGTAGTAATTGTGTTTATTTGACTATTTGTTAAAACAAAATCAGAGCTTTTATTACCAAACCATAATCTTTGACCAACTAAATTATATACTACAACAAATTGGTTATATCCACCTTGTGCAAGAAATTGTTCAATAATTGGATTTTTATCTGGTAAATTTGTTTGATTTAAATAATTTAATATTGAATTTGTTACTGCTGCATTCATTTTATTAGTAAGTTCATTTGCCATTTGTTCGGGTGTATAAAATCCTTGTTCAATAACAATTGCATATTGATTATCAATATTTTGTGAAAGTGCTGCAAAAATAGCTTGTAATAAAGAGTCATTAATTAGATGTGCAGGATCTCCAGGATTGTAAGGATTTGTTATTTTGAATGTCATTAATACATTATTATTATTTATTGAAAATACATCATAATTTGCAGGAAATGCCCATTGAGATAATCTTACAGCTTGAACATTACAATAATCTTGAGGTAATTCTACTTCAAATTCATTTGAATTAGGAAAACGAAGATAATTTCTATCTTCTGAATGAATAGAAACATATTTTCTTTCATACATATAATTTTGGGAGTTTGGTATTAATGGATGTGTTGAAGAAGTATTAAATCTGCTCATATTATTAATAATGATAATATTTTTAAATTGCTAAAATTCAATAACTTAAATTAAATAACTTTTTAATTTATAATTAAAGTATTTAAATATTTTATTATAATAAAATGACAGATGCAGGTAATTTTGGAAGACAAGCGAGTCGTACATCTTATATTAAAACATTTTATGAAAATAATTGTTCTAATTCAACATGGTCAAATGTTAGATATAATGGTTCTAATGTATTAGCACCGTCAAATAAAAATGAAAATGTATATATATATGAAGATTTAATTATTGGTGGAAATATTATTGTTCGTTCCGATATAAATTTAAAAAAAAATATTGAAGATATTTCTTTAAATTTGGCAAATCAATTAATTGAGGCTGTTCCAAAACAATACATATTTAAGAAAGATATTGAGAATCAATTACATTATGGGTTTATTGCACAAGAATTAGAAGAAATTGTCCCTAATTTGGTTCAAAAGATTGATACACCTATTGATGGAAAAGTTAAATCAATAAATTATATTGAAATGATACCCCTTTTATTATTAAAAATTAAGGATCTTCAAAAACAAATTGATGAATTAAAATCTAATAAATAAAATAATATAAATAAAATGTATGGATTGTAAACCAAATAAAAGTTTTCAATATATTTCAGATATTGTTATTTTTGTTGGAATTGTTCTTTTATTTATGACAATTAGTATTAGCAATACACAAGAGGGAATGTATGGTCAAATTATTGGATATGGATTTTTAGCAGTTGGTTTTATTATAAAAGCTGCAACATCTAGTAATTTATTTAGTTGTATAGAAGCTAGTAAAAAATTCAGTTATTTTTTGTATTCTATTTTACCATTTATTATAGTAGCATTATTAGCATTTTTAATTATTGCGATGTTAGTAAATTATTATAATAGAATTGTTGGAGGTAAAGTTACATCAGATTTTTATATGTTTTCTAAAATGTTTATTGTTTTGGTTTGTGTACAAATTGGTATATATTATTATGGTACTAATAAAAAAGATAACCCTAATCCTGGTATTTTATCATCAGCTTATGGTATGTCAATTTATCTCCTTTCTTTATTAAATCTTTTTGTATTAATTAGTCTTTATGTAATTTTAGCATATTATACTACTGATGGTTAAAAAATAATATATTTTAGTAAAACACTTAATAATAATTTTACTAAAATTTATAATGGAACAAGATTATAATGTTGTTATTTATCTTCAAAAATTAATGAATTATGATTTTGATTGTATAAATATTATTTTGGAATTTGCTGGATATAAATATAGAAATGGAAAATATATTAAACAATTAGATAAACAAGATAATAGATATAATATATTGAATAACATGCCAAAAATAATTAAATACATGCCAAAAATTAAGAATTGCATAAATTCTAAACCATATTATCAGGTTAAAATAAATAAAGAAAGAGGTGGTATAAAAATAATTATTTTTATATCAACAGGTATATATTTTAATCATATTCATTGGTATATGGATTTTGTATATGATTATCAGCCTGAAGGAAAGAAAATACCAAATATTAAATATATATATAGGGATGGAAATAAACAAAATAAATCAGACAAATCAAACCAAAAAATCTTATTTAGCACTAGATAATTTAATAAATTTATAAGTTAATCCATATTCATTCTCATTTTCCCAAATACCAGATATTTTTAACATAAATAAATTATTTGTCATTTTATTATCATCTGCTTGTATTTTAATGTTACCATTTTTTAGTTGTTCGTAAATTTTATATTGTGGTATTTTCGTCTTTAAGTTAGCATTTTTTAATATATTTTCTTCAATTACTTTAATTTTTTCAATTATTTCGCGATGTGTTGTTGTATTGAATATGCACTTATATTTATTATAATATTTTTCACAAAAAACATCACTTAATTGAATTAATAGAGAAATTCCATTTAATGAAAAATGTGGAGTAGAATAAATAATGCGAATAAAAAATCCTTCATTCATAATATTATTTTTTATTGGGTCACAATAAAATATATTATTTTTATTATATTGGTCTATATTTTTTACTAAGTTCATTCAATATGAATTATTATTTATTATTGGTTATTTCCTTTTATATATTAAACCAATAAATATATCTAAATAAGTTATAATCTAATAAAGAAATTATACAAACATATATATCACATAAACTCATGAAATTTCATGAAACTCATTTTGATGAATATATTCATGTTAAAAATAATTTACATCCAAAATTAGAAAAGATTTTTGCAAAATTTCCACAAAATATTCGTGATTTAAAAAATCTAATTTTTTTTGGTCCAAGTGGTGTGGGTAAATATACGCAAATGTTAAAAGCAATAAGTAAATATAGTCCAAGTGAACTGAAATATGAAAAAAAAATAAGTATAACTTTTAATAAATCGCAATACTTTTTTAAAATTAGTGATATTCATTATGAGATAGATATGTCTCTCTTAGGATGTAATTCAAAATTACTTTGGCATGATATTTATCTACAATTTATTGATATTATTTCTGCAAATACATGCAAAAGTGGAATTATTGTATGTAAGTATTTTCATGAAATACATAGTGAATTATTAGAGAATTTTTATAGTTATATGCAGCAAAACAATGCAAATGTAGTTGACCTCAAATTTATATTATTAACAGAGGAGCTTAGTTTTATTCCATATAATATTTTGAATTGTTGTGAGGTTATTAATATTGGAAGACCAAGTAAAGCAGCATATAATAAATGTATGAAAGGAAATATGAAAGCATCTATTGATAAGTTAGAAAATATAACCAATATAAAAAATTTGCATTCATCTATTGATACATTGATGCATCCTTATAAAATTATATGTGACAAAATTATTAATTCAATATTGAATGTAAATGAATTAAAATTTTTAAAATTCAGAGATTTATTATATGATATTTTTATTTATAATTTAGATATTAGTGAGTGTATATGGTATATTATTTCTTCATTAACTGAGCGTGGTAGAATAAAACATGAAGATTTATCATTATTATTAATAAAAACATATTCATTTTTTCAATATTATAATAATAATTATCGTCCAATTTATCATTTAGAAAATTATTTATTTTATTTAACAAGTATTATACAAGATTTTTAATATATTTTATAGCGTTATTTTAATGGCAAGAAGAAAATCTCTCAATAAGAGAAATAAATACAAGAAATCTATGAAATCTAGAAAATCTATGAAATCTAGAAAATCTATGAAATCTAGAAAATTTAGGAGAATAACACGTTCTAAAAGAGGAGGTGGTGATGGTGATGGTTATTTAAATTCTGCTGCAGGGTTTTTAGGTCGTTCTGCTGCAAGAACTGCATCTTCAGGAGCAACAGCTGCATCTAAATTAGCAGTAAATGTTGGTCTTAATCAATTTCAAAAGACTGGTTCAATTAGTAAAGACCAAGCTAAATTAGGTAAGCAAATGTTTAACACAGCAGCAAATGCTGCAAACAGTGGATTCAAACAAATTATGACAAAGCAAGGAATCCAAAATATTACAGATTCTTTTTCAAATCCTGAAAAAGCATTACAACAATTAAGTGAAAGGGCTACTACAAGTGCGAGTAATTTATATAACAAATATCAAAATCCAGAAGAAGTAGCCAAATTAAGACAACAAGCTTCAAGTGCTCTAACAAATGCTACAAATTATGTAAAAAGCAATCCTCAAATTGCGAACTTGCAATCACAAGCATTATCATCATTTACAAATGGATATAATAATATAAAACAATCTGTAAGTTCTTCACCTCAAATGAATTCATTTATGAGTAAATTTAATAATATGAGACAGCCAGCTTCTTCACAATAAGTGTGCAAAGGTGTAGAAAGGAATGAAATAAGATGACTATATAATTAAATCAAATATATAATGATTTAGATATTTGATTATAAAAGTAAATAATGCAAATAAAAGAAGCACTAGAAATACTAGAAATTAGTAATAATTTAAATAAATTAGATTTAAAATACTTAAAAAAACAATATCATAAAATGGCTCTGAAATGGCATCCAGATAAAAATGGAAGCAATCCTGAATCTAACGAAAGATTTAAACAAATAAATGAATCTTATGAAGTATTGAAGAGAGAAATAGTTATTGAAAATCAAGAATCAGAGGAGAATAATTATGAAAATAATGAAACTTCGGATGCAACTACATATATAAAAATTCTGAATCTTTTTATTGATAGTATTATTAAAGGTACATATAACGAAGTTCTCTCATCCATTATAAAAGATATTGTGTCTGGATGTAAAGAAATTTCTCTCAAACTCTTTGAAAAGTGTGATAAAGAGTCAGCTTTAACAATCTACAATTTTATTATTAATTATAAAGATATAATGCATATTAGTGATACTATTATTATTAAAGTGAGAGAAATAATAGTAGAAAAATTTAAAGATGTTCTTATTATTATTTTGAATCCAAAAATTGATGATCTTTTTGATAACAATGTTTACAAATTACAACATGATAACATAACTTATTTGGTACCACTTTGGCATGGTACTAGTTATTATGATATTGAGCCAACTACACAAGCAGATAATATGATAATAGAAAAAGGAGAATTGATTGTGAAATGTATGCCGGAATTACCAGATGGTTGCGAAATTGATGAAGATAATAATTTATATATAGAACATAAAATTTCATTAACTTTTTCTCTCTTCAATCATTTTTTTATTTCAATAAATATAGGTAAAAAATCCTTTGAAATTCCTTTGGAACAGCTTTATCTAAAGAAGAATCAAACAATTATTTTGAAAGGACAAGGAATATCACGTGTTGATGAATTCAATATGTATAATGTTGCAAAAAAGTCGGATATTTTTATAAAACTTGTTTTTACTGAATAAATTCCTTTACTTTTTCTCTCATCAATCATTTTTCAAAAACAAATTATATAAGATAAAAGTCTTTTGACAATCCTTTGATTCAGTTTTTCAATAAACATTTTTATTTATAATTGCTAGTTTATTGCATATAATCTATATTACATATAATTTATCTTATATGTAATATATTATGAAAAGGTGAAAAATAAGTATTTGAATAAATTATTAACATGTAAAAGTTGCTCCTACTGGGAATTGAACCCAGTCTAATCGCTCATAAGACGATGGTGCTTACCGGTACACTATAAGAGCAAAAAAAATACCCGATGTGGGACTCGAACCCACGACCACCTGATTAAAAGTCAGGCGCTCTACCAACTGAGCCAATCGGGTGATAAATGTAAAATTTATATTTAATTAATTTATAATAGAAATTTATAATATCTTTTGTTTGGTTTTGGGTTTGCTGTATGATTCCTTGTCAGAAACCATATTTTCCCAATCCGGGAGTTGAACCCGGCTCTCGGCCTTGAAAGGGCCATATCCTAACCAATAGACTAATTGGGAGCTTCTTATATATTATTTATATAATAAATTTATAATTATTATGTTTTTATTTCTTTAAGTTGTTTTCAAATATTATATTTCGTTAGACTAGTTCTTCTCAAACTTTCTTCTTAACTACTTTCTTAACAACCTTCTTTGGTTCCTCAACTACAACAGGAGCTGGTGGAGATTGTAGTTCCTCAGTTTCTTCTTCTTCAACAACCTCATGTACAACCTGACTAGGCTCTCCCTCATCATCAGAATCTTCTACCTCTGCAACATCATAATCATCTAGTCCACTGGCAGGAGGAGCTGGTGCTGCTTCAAGCCTTGCCTTGTCACTTGGCTTCAACTTTATCAAACACTTACCAGTAAGCGTCTCACGAGGCTTCTGAACAATCGCTTGCACAAGCTTCCATGTCATTCCAAACTTTCCATTCGCAAACCAAATTCCACCACACTGAACCACTGCATAAAGCTGAACACCCTTACGAATAAAATCTAATGGTGTTACATTTGGACTTGATGGATCTGGAAAGAGCTTGTTCTCATCAACATCATAAACATCACTCTTCCAAACATTCTCCCAAGTCGGCAGCTTGATTCTGATTGTAGGTGCCTTGGTTAAATCAGGCTCTCCATTAACCTTGTTCTTCGGATACTTCAGCATAGGTGTCCATAGCGCCTCAACTACCTCAGCATTCTTATGGACCTTTCCGAACCAATCCTTGGAATTAGTAAGTGCATCAGCCTTGATCTTGTTCTCTAGTTCAATCATATTCTTCAGGAATGCATCTGTCTCCTCATTCTTATACTCATCAGAAGGAAATTGCAACGACATCTCAAACTTTCCATTTCCCTTGCCAGTCTTCTCATCTACAAAATCAGATGCTCCCCAAGTCAACATCAAAGGTGATGCTAGTGTAAGCCAGGTCTTAGTATCCTTTCTCAAAACATTTACGCTCTTGCCACCTTGAGAATTCACCTTGGGTGATGAATACGCAATATTGTTAACATTCAATTCAGTTCCGTTTACGATCATGTCTGCCATCTCTTCTAATAATGTACTGTAATACATTGGGTTATCTCTAAATCAATTTTTTTAATAATTAATAATTCATTTTTACTGCATATATGACTTCACAAGAAACATAATATAATTATTTCATACTAGGTAATTCCAATATCCAATAAAGTATTTTACATAATTGTAATAAAATATATTTTTAACTTTTATGCAAACAATTTATAAAGTTATTGAATAATTTGTAATGATAAATGGTAATATATAATCATAATATATATTTATCTTAAGTAAAATAGATTAAAAAGATTTTATAAATAATATATATATATCAGAAATGAGCAATATAAATAATCAAATGTTAACATTACAAATGCCTAGTAAACAAATAAAATCTCCAAAATATAAAAAGGAGCAAAGTGATGAATATATGAGTAATTTAATAGAAAAATGTGAAAAATCAATACCTCAATCAAAAAAGACAAAAAAAATAAATGATGAAAATATTATTATTCCTACAATTGAAAATTATGGTTCATTGCTTGAGCATAATTATAATTCTCAACAATTAAAAATATTTGCAAAACATTATAAAATAAAAACTACTGGAAATAAACATGAATTATTTATTCGCATTTATTCTTTTTTGAAATTATCTCAAGATGCAATCAAAATTCAAAAAATAGGACGAGGATATTTACAAAAAAAATACAATAAATTACACGGCCCTGCTTTTTTATATCGCAAAATATGCACAAATGATTCCGATTTTTTAACAGGTGATGAACTTAAAGATATACCTTACTCTCAATTCATAAGTTATAGAGACAATGATGGATTTATTTATGGATTTGATATAATTTCTCTCTACAATTTAGTGTCAAAATCATTATTAATTAGTTCAAAGGTTAAAAATCCATATAATCGTAACGAAATTCCAGCTTATGTAATTTCAAATATTAAATCATTAATTAGAATCAGCAAAATTTTAGGAATTAATTTAGAACTCGTTATTCAAGATGACACTGTTCATTTATCTGATGAAAAAACAGTTGAATTAAGAACGTTATCATTATTTCAAAATATAGATTCTTTAGGAAATTATAGTTCACCTACTTGGTTTCTCTCTTTGAATCGCAATCAAACAATAAAAATGTTTAGAGAAATTTTAGATATTTGGGATTATAGAGCACAAATTAATATTGATACAAAACGTGCAATTTGTCCTCCAAATGGTTTATTAACAAATATTAATTTAAATGTGATTTTTAACGAGCAAAATATATGGAAACTTCGGAAATATATGCTTGATGTAATGGAAAAATTGGTAAATAGCGGAATAGACCAGGATAGTAAAACTTTAGGAGCTTATTATGTTCTAGGAGCGTTAACTATTGTGAGTGAAAACGCCGCTACAGCCCTCCCATGGCTTTTTCAGAGTTTTTCTCCAGTTTTCTAAGTTTATATAAGGAATATTAGACCTATTATCATGGTATTATTTATAAATATATATTATTTGCGTTAAATCACTTAAAAACTAGTCATTGTAGTATAGTATAAAATGGCTAGAACCACAAAACCTACCACTACCTCCGAGTCCGCTGTTGCGACCCCCGCTCCTGTTGTATCTAAGAAGGCTGTTCCTAAGAAGGAAGCTGCCCCTGCCTCTGCTCCTGCCCCTAAGAAGGAGGCTGCTCCCAAGAAGGAGGCTGCTCCTAAGAAGGAGTCTGTTCCTGTTGTCCCTGTTGTTGAGGAAAATCTTGTTGTCTCCGATGAGACTGATGCCCAGCTTGCTGAGCAGTCTGCTGCATTCCTTGAGAAGCTCCAGCAGCTTGGAAGTCTTATCAATACCCTCAAGACTGAGTATCGCACTCTTGAGAAGAAGTGGAGCCGTCAGCTTAAGACCGCCCAGAAGCAATCTTCCAAGCGCAAGCGCAAGGCTGGTAACCGTCAACCATCTGGATTCGTTAAGCCAACTCGCATTAGTGATGAGCTTGCCCTCTTCCTTGGAAAGGAGAAGGGTACTGAAATGGCTCGCACACTTGTCACCAAGGAAATTAACACTTACATTCGCTCTAATAACCTTCAGGATAAGGACAATGGACGCAAGATTAACCCTGACTCCAAGCTTGTTGCACTCCTCAAGCTCAAGAAGGAGGACGAGCTTACTTACTTCAACCTCCAGAAGTTCATGAGCCCTCACTTTGCTAAGACTGTCAAGGCTGAGTCTTCTTAAACTAAGTTGTTAACATACTTGCATTAGAAAAATAAAAAACCAAAAAAATAGAAAAACCAAAAAATAGAAAAACCAAAATAAAAATATGTGCAAATGAATGCATATTTTTATTTAATCTATTTTGAATACTTATTATTTTGTTTCTTGATTTTTATTATTTATCTAATTTAAACTTGGTTCAATTGATATGGTAAAACATAATCTTCAATTTGAACAGCAACTATAGATGTTTCTGTTGAATTTGAGTTTGAAGCTTCAGATGAGTCAGATTCCTGAATATAACTTGCATTAGCAATCGGCATTACTGTTTGTATTGAAGTATTACCATTCACAATATGAAGCACCGCACTTGGTTCATGATTTAATACTGGATGCAAAACTTGAGACCATCTTGAATTCAAAGTTGCAAAATTATCTGACTCTGATAAACAACATGTACGCTTGATAGGTTTACTGAAGGACAACATCATACATACCACAAATAACACAGTCCCAATAATTACAAAATATAAGTCCAATTCTCTATAATTTTTGGAAGTACTATTTCCAAAAATTATAGCTAAAATTAATAGCCAAATCGCAATAAATAAGAAGAATCCCCATATTTGACACAATCTATTATCATTCATTTTGAAGCATCTCATTGTATTTTTGAATATTATGCATTGCAATCAATATATTAATTATCTTTCAATTTTTTCAATTTTTCATTTTTCAATTGATTCATTATTAGTTTTCATTCATTGCTTTTTCAAAACTTGGCGCATCTGGGTCATACTTTCTTAAACTAATCGCAAACTTTTCTCTCTTCAAATGTGGTTGATATTGTAAAACATCATTTACAGTAATTAATTCTTCGTCTCGGGTCATCTGATAGTCTGGATTCAAAATATAATTGATTGCAAAATCCTCATCTATTTTTTGGGTTTTAAGTATTTTAAAAAAGCATAATGCATATATATATTGTTTCAATGTTTTCATATCATATTGATTATTATCTAGATCTAATTCAGAATGCATATTTTATAAATTAAAAAAATATTTATATCATTTCAATTTTTTATACAAACAAATAATGATATATAAGTTATTAGATATAAGTTATTAGA
>Ga0164297_10003128_pt1 | contig 15650 bp, 16 predicted proteins | sample GEODES058metaG_FD_113539 | JGI IMG/M metagenome (GOLD analysis project Ga0164297, IMG submission 113539) | Dystrophic lake water microbial communities from Trout Bog Lake, Wisconsin, USA - GEODES058 metaG | ecosystem: Environmental > Aquatic > Freshwater > Lake | place: USA: Trout Bog Lake...
GACCCTGCTCTGCCGGGATCTAACTGAAATAAGTCAGTTTGCTAAGCTTGATAACGCTCAATTTAGGCTCGTTAAACACGCTACGCCCGGGCCTTGGACCTTTATTTTGGCTGCCTCCAAAGATGTGCCGCGTCGTGTTTCGCACCCATCTCGCAAAACTGTCGGCATCAGAGTGCCAGACCATCCAGTGACCCTCGCTTTGCTCGAGCACGTACAAACCGCGCTGCTGTCAACGACCTTAATTCCGATCGGCGAAGATGAGCCTTTGACTGATCCTGGCGAAATTCGAGAGAGATTTCAGCATGAACTGGCCGCGGTCATCGATGCTGGTAGCTGCCCGCATCTGGCGACGACTGTCATTGATTTGAGCGTCACCCCCCCTGTTGTGGCGAGACGCGGGCGAGGCGACCCAGCATTACTGGGTTTAGATTAGAGAACCAACATAGGCAAGTATGAACGACATCAGTGAAATTATTCAAACCATCACGGTTTATGCGTTACCGGTCATTTTTGCGATTACTTTGCATGAAGCTGCCCACGGCTACATTGCTCGGATGTTTGGGGATCCAACGGCGACGCAAGCTGGTCGCGTCAGCCTCAATCCCATGCGCCATATTGACCCGATCGGAACGATCGCTGTGCCAATCGGGATGCTGGTGCTGTCCAAGCTTTTTGGTGGTCCGCCCCTTCTGTTTGGCTGGGCAAAGCCTGTTCCTGTCGATTTTGGCCGACTACATCGACCTAAAAAAGACATGCTTTGGGTGGCGTTGGCCGGACCTTTAGCGAATTTGTTGATGGCAATTGTCTGGGCAATCGGCTTACGGGTGATGTTTGACTCAGGAAACCACGATGGATTTTGGTTCGAAATGGCCTTAGTGGGCATACAGATCAACTTGGTGCTGATGGCGCTCAACCTATTTCCGATCCCTCCGCTTGACGGCGGGAGAATCGTATTCAGTCTGTTGCCTAACAGGCTGGCGTGGCAATACGGGCGAATTGAACCCTATGGAATGGCTATTTTGATGGTCCTTTTAGTGACGGGAAGCCTCTGGGTGGTCATTGAGCCGATTATGCAAATTGGCCAGGCGATTGTGAGGTTATTTCTCTAGGTAACGAGGATATTTTCTCGTTTGGGGCGCAATCCGTTAAACTCAGCGTCAATCTAAATACCAGGGCGGTTTTTTTGCATGCCCAATTATTCTGGACCCGATTATGGCTTCGTCAAACTCTTCATCGCACGGCCCCCGATTTCAAGGCAGTATGGTGGCCCTCGTCACCCCGATGCATCCTGATGGCAGCCTTGATCTAGCCAGTTTTAAGGCATTGATTGATTGGCACGCCCAAGAGGGCACCGATGCCTTGGTTGTCGTGGGCACGTCGGGCGAGTCGCCCACGGTCGATGTTGATGAACACGCAGAATTAATCAAACTCGCCGTGACACATGCAGCGGGCAGAATGCCTGTGATCGCAGGCGTTGGGGCAAACTCGACGAGTGAGGCAATACATTTGGCTGAGCACGCCAAGCAGGTAGGTGCTCAGGCAGGGCTCTCAGTAGTGCCTTATTACAACAAACCTTCGCAAGAGGGCATGTATCAGCACTTTAAGAAGATCCAGGAATCGGTGGATTTGCCAACGATTCTCTATAACGTGCCAGGCCGCACTGTCGCTGACTTATCCCATGAAACGGTATTGCGTTTGGCGCAAGTGCCTGGGATTGTTGGAATTAAGGATGCGACCGGTGATATTGGTCGCGGCGCGCTGTTGATTCGTGATGTCCCAGCCCACTTTCAGGTCATGAGCGGAGATGATGCGACGGCCGCCGCGCTGATCTTGTTGGGTGGCAGTGGCAATATCTCGGTGACGGCTAATATTGCGCCGCGCGCTATGCATGATTTGTGTGCTGCGGCGCTCGCAGGTGATGTAGCTAAGGTGCGCCAACTCAATGCGAAGTTGGCTGTGTTAAACAAGCTCTTGTTCGTTGAAGGTAATCCTGTACCCGTCAAATGGGCACTGTCGCAGATGGGGCGTATGCCCGGAGGTTTGCGATTACCTCTGGCAGAATTAAGTTCTCAGTTTCATGCTCCTTTGCGAGCTGCAATGGTTCAGGCGGGGTTGCTCTGACATGACGTGTATGAATAATGTTAAGTGGGTTCGTTCCTTTGCGCTGACCGCGTTATTGCTTGCGCTTGGCGGATGTGGCAGCACCAGTTGGGATGACCTCAGAGGTGCGATAAATGGTGAAGGTGCCATTAACTATAAAAGCGTCGTGCGCTCAGATCCGCTTAGCATTCCGCCGGATCTGACTCAAGCCACCTCTGATCCTCGCTTCAAGCCTGCCGCTGGTACAACGACTTATTCGCAGTACACGCAGCAATCGGCCGCAAGTGCTGCTGCAGCTGGGACAAACACGCAGGCCGCTGTGTTGCCCACCTTCTCTGATATCCAAGTAGAACGCTCTGGTGATAAGCGTTGGCTGTCTGTCGCCATGCCACCCGATCAGGTTTTTTCGAAAGTGGCCGACTTTTGGACGGACAACGGATTCACACTTGAAAATGTCGACCCCAAGGCTGGTTTGATGACCACGAATTGGGCAGAAAATCGCGCAAAAATTCCTCAGGATATGCTGCGCAACCTGTTAGGCAGCATTCTCGATTCGCTGTATGACAGTGGCACCCGGGATAAATTCACGACGCGCCTTGAGCGTAATGGTAAGCGCACGGAAATTTACATTTCGCATAAGCACATGATTGAGCAGATGACAGGCACGTTATCTGAAGGCGCTGTAACCTGGCAGAATGGTAGAGAAGACCCTGGGTTGAACTCTGCGATGATTGCTAGATTGATGGTTTATTTGGGTGAGGATGTCGACAGCGCTCGTAAGAAAATGGCGCTGCAAAAAACCACAGCAGCGTCTGCTCCAGTAGCTGCGGCAGCGAGTACCTCAACGGATAAGACAAGTTTGACCGTCTCGGATCCGTTTGATCGCGCATGGCGTCGTGTCAGTGTCGCACTCGATTCTGGTGGGTTTAGTGTTGAAGACCGTGATCGTGCTGCTGGTGATTTTTACGTCCGCTATGTTGACGTCGATACCGGCGCAAAGCGTGAGGAACCCAATATCATTCAGCGCTTGCTTGGCACAAAAGACACTACCGTCGCGCCAAGCTATCGCCTGCACCTCGTCTCCACAGGTTCATCTACCGAAATCACAGTGTTTGACGCTAACGGTAAACGAGATACGAGTGCGACTGCACAGCGTATGCTCGCAATTCTGGCTGACAAAATTTAGAACAGTCGGGTAAGTTTTAATTTGATGATGAAGGCTTGGTTCAGATCGATGAACCGGGCCTTCATTGTTTAAACGACGACTTTTACTATTAAGCCAAGGATGGCACAAACCGCCAGCACTTGAATAACATTGCGCTGAAATTTAATCAGCGCAATGCCTGAGCAAAGAGTGAGTAGTGCGGCGACCCAGTCTACGGAACCAGCCAATCCGTTTGGCCACCACACATGATAGGCAAAAAAGATCGCTAAATTGAGAATCACGCCTACTACCGCTGCGGTTATCGCCGTAAGCGGCGCAGTGAGTTTGAGATTACCATGGGTGCTTTCTATAATCGGACCACCGCCCAGTATGAACAAGAAGGACGGTAAGAACGTAAACCACGTTACAACAGTCGCTGCTGCGGCACCCGCCCAGAACATTGCTTGTGGACCGAACAAGGCTTTGACATAGCCACCAACAAATCCGACATACGCGACGACCATGATGAGGGGGCCGGGAGTGGTCTCTCCTAACGCCAAACCGTCAATCATTTGCAGTGGTGTTACCCAGTGATAAAACTCGACTGCACCTTGGTATACATAGGGCAGTACTGCATAAGCGCCGCCAAAAGTCAGCAAGGCTGCTTTTGTAAAAAACCAACCCATCTGCGTTAACGTATGGTCCCAGCCTAAGCCCGCAAGCAGTAACCCCATGGGCAAACACCAGAGCGCTGCGCCAATTAAAAGTACTTTAAGTAGTTTGGTCCACGTAAAGAGTGCGTGAATGGGCGTTGGTGTGTCATCATCGATGACGGCCAAGCCCGAAGACTTACTTTCCCTGGCGTTATGCGCCGCACCACTAAAAATGTGCGGTGCGATACGTCCACCCACATGTCCGATTAGTGCTGCGCTTAAGATAATGAGAGGAAAAGGTACATCTAGGGCAAAAATCGCCACAAAAGACGCTGCTGCAATTGTCCATAGGCTCAGATGCTTTAGTGCACGTGACCCGATGCGATGCACGGCTTGAATCACGATAGCCGTGACAGCAGGCTTGATGCCGTAGAACAAGCCTGCGACGATCGAAGTGTGACCGTAGGCCGTATAGATCCAGGATAAGCCAATCAGAATAAAAAGCGAAGGCAGCACGAATAGCCCACCGGCAATCACTCCTCCCCACGTCCGATGCATCAGCCAACCAATGTAGGTTGCCAGTTGTTGCGCCTCGGGCCCAGGCAGCACCATGCAGTAATTAAGCGCATGCATGAAACGTTTTTCTGATATCCAGCGTCTTTTTTCAACTAACTCCTGATGCATGATCGCAATTTGGCCTGCCGGGCCACCAAAGCTTATCAGTCCGAGCTTGAGCCAAAATTTGAGAGCCTCAGCAAAAGGGATATCTTTGGGCTCTGGCGCGGGAGCGTTGTGCAGAGGTGTTTGAACCATGATTGCCTTAATTGTTGATCGTTACGTGCTAAAAACGGGCGAACCGCTAACTTTTAGCAGTTAAATGAACCAAGTTGGTGCAAAGTTGCTCGATTTCAAAATCTTTTTTGCATATAGATTGAATATTGATCATCATTACAACTTCGAACCTTGGCCGACGCAACTAATTTGATTAGTTTGTCGATGATTTTGGACCACCATTACCCGCATGCGATTGACTGATCTGCCTCTAAACAATTCCGTCCAAGATCAGGCTTGTCTTGATTCTGTGATTACGCCATCGCAGAGTTACTCGTCTTCAACGCCGTGGACAGCTCGGTTAGACCTGGGCTTCGAGTGTGCGTCCACTCAACGAACACGGCTCAGTTTTAAACACCTCGGGCCATTACGAATTCAAAAAGCGCTTTACCCGGAAGGCCCTCAGACCTGTCATGCGGTTATTGTCCATCCGCCGGGAGGAATAGCTGCGGGTGATCATTTAGAGGTGAGTGCTCACGTTGCCGAAGATAGTCATGGGCTCGTGACAACGCCCTCGGCCGCTAAGTGGTACGGGACCAATTCGGAGCGTCAAGCCTTGCAGCGCGTTACGCTGAATGTGAATGGTAGATTTGAATGGTTGCCGCAAGAGACGATCGTCTTTGATCGTGCGCGAGTAGATTCGATAATCGATATTCGCTTGAGCGACTCGGCTGCGATGATTGGCTGGGACCATTTGATCTTCGGTCGTAAAGCGTCGGGCGAATCCTTTGATTCTGGGCGTTTTTCTCAATCGTTAAAAATTTCTATCGATAACGAACTTATTTGGCACGACCGACTCGTTTTGCACGGCGCTGACCCCTTATTTAATTCGGTGGTCGGCCTGCGTGGTCACCATGCCTTTGCAACTGTTTGGGCTGTGTGCCCAGCGCACGTGCACTGGCAGCAAGAGTGGGTACAAAAATTGCGTGAGATGAACGGTGAAATCGTCTGGACGCAATTACATCCGAGACTGTTGGTTGGCCGATTGCTTACCAAGCCTCTGGCGATTAAGCAAATTTTGCAGCAGACTTGGGCAGCTTTGCGGCTTCAGGTTTTTAACTTACCAGCTATACCGCCAAGATTATGGGCAACATAATTGCATCAATGGAGACCTCATGGACCTGACTCCCAGAGAAAAAGACAAGCTACTGATTTTTACCGCTGCCCTGCTCGCAGAGCGTCGTCGCGACCGTGGTTTAAAGCTCAATGTGCCCGAGGCAATCGCTTTGATCACCGCAGCTATCATGGAAGGCGCGCGAGATGGGAAAACCGTCGCTGCGCTCATGAGTGAAGGACGAACTGTCTTAACACGCGAGGACGTCATGGAGGGAGTGCCTGAGATGATCCCTGATATTCAGGTTGAGGCTACCTTTCCTGACGGTACAAAACTCGTAACCGTCCATCAGCCTATTCAGTAAGCGGCTTTAATTTATAAGGAATCAATATGAAAAGAATATTCCAACTGGTGTTGCTGCTCTGCGCCGCGCTGTTTGCGACTCAGTCTTTGGCACATGAAGGTCATGGCGATACTGTCGTTCACGCTGTCATGCACATGATCGAAACTAACGGTTTATGGATTCTTGTCGCACTAGTTGCGGCCGTAGTTACTTTGTTGGTCCATTACAAAAAATCGACCACTACGCAAGTGGGCAAAGTACGCATATCTCCTAAAGGTGATCGTCAATGATCCCCGGCGAAATGATGGTTCAGCCCGGCGAAATCGAACTCAACGTCGATCGCCCAGTTGTGGTGGTTAAAGTAGCCAATACTGGTGATAGACCTGTACAGATTGGATCGCATTACCATTTTGCCGAAACTAACGGCTCATTGGTTTTTGATCGCAAAGCTGCTACTGGTTTCAGACTCAACATTCCGGCAGGGACGGCGGTCAGGTTTGAACCCGGCCAAGAGCGCGAAGTCGAACTCGTTGCTTTGGCAGGTGACCGCATTGTGTACGGATTTACCGGTGCCATTATGGGGAGCCTCGATAAATGAAGATTTCAAGACAAGCCTATGCAGAAATGTTTGGTCCAACCACTGGGGATCGGTTGCGTTTGGCTGATACCTCTTTGATCGCCATGATCGAAAAGGACTACACCATTTATGGCGAAGAGGTGAAATTCGGGGGCGGTAAAGTTATTCGCGACGGTATGGGGCAATCGCAGCGCATGAGCGCAGATTGCGTTGACACTGTTGTGACCAACGCTGTCATCATCGATTGGTGGGGGATCGTCAAGGCCGATATCGGCATTAAGAACGGTCGCATCAGTGGTATCGGCAAAGCAGGTAATCCTGATATTCAGCCAGGCGTGACAATCGTGGTTGGTCCTGCTACCGAGGTTATCGCAGCAGAGGGGATGATTGTGACTGCGGGCGCGATCGATAGTCACATCCACTTCATTTGCCCACAACAAATTGAAGAGGCGTTAAGTTCAGGTGTCACTACGATGATCGGTGGCGGCACGGGCCCGGCAACCGGGACCTTCGCTACGACAGTGACCCCCGGTCCTTGGCACCTTGCGCGCATGCTGCAAGCCATGGAGTCTTATCCAATTAATATCGGCTTGCTTGGTAAAGGTAACGTCTCTTTACCAGGTCCATTAACCGAGCAGATTGAAGCAGGTGCTGTGGGCTTGAAACTCCATGAGGACTGGGGAAGTACGCCTGCTGCAATCGATAATTGCCTAAGCGTAGCGGATCAGACTGATACTCAGGTCGCCATTCATACTGATACGTTAAACGAATCTGGTTTTGTTGAAGCTACCCTCAATGCCATCAAAGGCCGCGTTATTCACACCTATCACACCGAGGGTGCGGGTGGTGGTCATGCACCGGATATCATCAGGGTCTGCGGTGAAGCTAACGTGCTGCCATCATCGACCAATCCAACTAGACCCTATACGGTCAATACGCTCGATGAGCATTTAGATATGTTGATGGTGTGCCATCATCTTGATGCCTCGATTGCTGAGGATATTGCTTTTGCTGAGAGCCGCATTCGTCGCGAGACAATCGCCGCTGAAGACATCTTGCATGATATCGGCGCGTTTTCAATGATATCTTCAGACAGTCAGGCGATGGGACGTGTGGGCGAGGTCATCATGCGTACATGGCAAACCGCCCACAAAATGCGAGAGCAACGGGGCTCACTGAGTGAGCCAGGTTTTTCTGATCCGTCGACAAGCGATAATGCTCGCATTAAGCGTTACGTTGCCAAGTACACCATTAATCCGGCCATCACGCATGGCATGGCCCATGAAATCGGTTCCATCGAAGTCGGTAAGTTCGCAGATCTCGTGTTTTGGCGTCCTGCGTTTTTTGGCGTTAAACCTTCCACTGTGGTCAAAGGAGGCATGATCGCGATGGCTGCGATGGGCGATCCCAACGCATCTATTCCGACTCCACAGCCCGTGCACTATCGGCCTCAGTTTGGTGCTGCTCCTAGTGCGATTGGATCAAGTTGTATAACTTTCTTGTCGGCTGCTGCTATTGCCAAGGGATTGCCTGATCGTTTAGGTTTACAGCGTCAGATTGCGGCTGTTCAGGGCATCAGAAAGCTGTCAAAAGCAGATATGAAGCTCAATGATGCAACCCCTAAAATAACGGTGAGCCCAGAGGATTACAAGGTTTACGCGGACGGCGTATTGCTTGATTGCCCTCCGGCGCAAACCTTGCCGATGGCACAGCGTTACTTCTTGTTCTGATGATTTTTTAACGCGAGACATTTTTAGTATGGCCATGTTGTTTAATGCTCGTCGCCAAGCGAGCGATCCTGAGATACAGGCAGAGATGGACAAGCTGTCCGCGCCTTGGCCTGTGCTGTCATTGACCTGGGCTGAGCGACAACGATCTCGACTCGCCGCTATGCTCCCAAATGGCAAGGCGGTGGCAGTCGTTTTGGCTCGAGGTGAGCAGATGCATCATGGCGATTTACTCTGCGGCGATGCAGGCGAACGTTTGTGGGTGCAAGCAGCTGAAGAAGAGCTATACAAGATCACAGCTCATGATGCCTTCGAGTTGATGCGGATTGTCTACCACCTCGCTAATCGACACGTTAAAGCGATGCTTTCAAGTCAGGCTGCCTATATCGAGCCCGATGCGGTGCTGGCCGATATGGTGCGAGGTTTAGGTGGGCACGTTGAAGTCGTCCAGCAAGCTTTTCATCCAGAGGGTGGCGCATACGCCGGCGCGCATGTTCACGGTGCGCACTGTGATCACGGCGGCCACCATCATCACGGTGAAGAACCCGCTCTGGCCGCTGAAGATCGGGCGCTTGGCAACCTTGGTGAGCAACTTTCGATCGCAGCCCATGCTCGCAAAAAAATCTGATTCGTTGCTTGCCGCTTTGCATCTGGCCAGTCCCGCTCTTCCGGTTGGTGGCTTCGCATATTCTCAAGGGCTCGAGCAAGCGGTGGAGGATAAGTGGGTTACCCAGGTGGGGCAGGCGCATGATTGGATTCGCGATGTTTTGATTTTGAACCTTGCCAGGCAAGAATTACCTTTATGGCTTTTGGTTTATCAGGCTTGTAAGTCCGAAGTCCTCGACTGGCAAGTGGTCAATGACCTTAACGCACAATTGATGGCTCTGCGAGAAACAGCAGAGTTACGCCTCGAATCGATTCAGATGGGGCACTCGATGGCAAAGCTATTTAAGCAATGGCCAAATGGTGAGCATCTGACGAATGCAGCAGCGCCCGCGCAATGGGTTTATCCTGCCGCCCATGCAGCTTTGAGCGCTGTGTGCTCTATCGATGAAGATATGGCGCTTGCTGCTTACCTTTGGAGCTGGGTCGAGAACCAGGTGCTTGCTGCAGTCAAGACTATCCCGCTGGGACAGATCGACGGACAGCGCCTATTGCATGAACTCAAACCCTTCATCGGACAAGCAATCGACATAGCTCGAGACATTAAAACCGAGGACATTGGATCGGCCGCAATAGGTTTAGCGGTGACCAGTTCGCGACATGAAACGCAGTACAGCAGATTATTCAGGAGTTAATAATGACGCAGTCTTCCAATCCTTTGCGCGTGGGCGTTGGCGGCCCAGTTGGTTCGGGCAAAACGACCTTGGTCGAGGTCTTGTGCAAGCGTATGCGCGATCAGTACAACCTCGCTGTTGTGACTAACGACATTTACACCAAGGAAGATGAAAGATTACTGGTTGCAGCAGGCGCCCTACCTGCCGAGCGAATCATGGGTGTGGAGACGGGAGGCTGTCCACACACAGCCATTCGCGAAGATGCCTCAATCAACCTTGAAGCTATCGACAGGATGCAGAAGCGTTTTCCAGACCTCGATCTGATTTTTATCGAATCGGGCGGTGACAATCTGGCAGCGACCTTTAGTCCTGACTTATCGGATTTGACCATCTACGTGATAGACGTAGCCGGTGGTGAAAAAATACCTCGTAAAGGTGGCCCCGGCATTACTCGTAGCGATTTGCTCGTGATTAACAAAACTGACTTGGCCCCGCACGTGGGTGCCAATCTTGACATCATGCGTCACGATACAGAACGCATGCGAGTCGATCGTCCCTGGGTGATGACTAACTTGAAAACTGGCGAGGGCGTCGACGAGGTGATTGCTTTTATTGAGCGCGCGGGCTGCTTAAAGACTTAAGCCAGCGCAATTTATAGAGGCTCAAGTTGCATAAGCTTTAACTTAATTGCTGCGCGAGCCTAACCCAGCCTGCGCCGACCCAATCATCTAATGCATCTAGCGCAGTCTCTGACAAGTTGGCGGCCTGTTTTGTGTTCATCGATAGTATGCGTTGATCGGCTAATAAGCGTAAGGCTGACTCTGCTTTGACGCTCGCTACTTCACCGTTAATAAATAGCTGATTGCCGCGATAGAGCATACGTGTGCGTCGATCAAGCAACCAGTGCGTGGCAAAGCTGTCGTCGTGCTCGTCATCGGGTTCAAATACAGCGGCTTGATTTGGTTCGGTCAACCAACATCCCAGAAATCTCGTGGCAAGCGCCTGATCAAATTTTATTTTTTTTGCTGCTTTAATCGCTGCATTAACGAGTTGCTCAGGGATTTCAGCTGGTTGCGCGGTAGCATTCTGCTTGGGGTCCCGATAAAGTGCCGACAGCGTCGCACCAGCTAGTGCGGGCTCTCCGTATGGTCCGCTCGCAAGGCCGAGTCTGGACAGTATCTGATCCGCAGCAGCTTCGAGCATGCCGCGTGCAAGGGCAGCTTCGTCGGGTGCCTTAAAGCCTATCGAGATCGTCATGCATTCATCAAGCGCTACACCGTCGTGCGCCGCTTGAGGGGGTAGGTATAGCATGTCACCAGGCTCAAGAATAAATTCTTGCTCTGGTTTGAAAGATTTCAGAATTTTTAAAGGTAAATCTTCTACCAGGTCTAGATTTTTTTGCTGACCAAATTGCCAGCGTCTGCGTCCGTGAGCTTGTAATAAGAATACGTCGTAGCTATCAAAGTGCGGCCCAACGCCGCCTCCAACGCTGGCTAGACTGATCATCAGATCATCTAGTCGTGCATCTGGAACAAAACGAAACTGGTGCATTAGCGACGCTGCTGCATCGTCATGAATATCCACGCTTTGTACCAGGAGTGTCCAATCAGTCTCGCTTGCTTTTGGTAGACGAGCAAAAGGACCGGTCTCCATTTGCCACTGGCTTTGCTCACGCCATATCAGGCGTGACTCAACCTCATCAGACTTCGCTAACTTTTTTAGTGCAGCAACCGATACCGGAGATTGGAAACCGGGTATCGCCTGGCGAATCAACAGAGGCTTTTTTTGCCAATAAGTCTTCATGAACTCAGCAGGCGTCAAGCCACCAAGTAGTGCCAGAGGTTTGTTTGGATTCATTGCATTAACTTTTTAAGTTGATAGAGGGCATCGAGCGCCTCTCGCGGGCTCATTGTGTCGGGATCAAGAGCTGCGATTGCTGCTTGTAAATTATCTGATGCCGCTCGATCCTCGTTTGTTTGAGTATCCGTTGTCTCGGCGGGGTCAGGTGCGCTAAATAAGCCCAACTGTGGCGTCGGTGCGCCAAGCGATTCGAGTCGCTCAAGCTCGCGAGTCGCTTGGCGAATGACGGCTGCTGGAATTCCGGCTCGCTGCGCAACCTGGATACCGTAGCTGCGGCTAGCGGGTCCGTCTTTGACTTCATGCAAAAAGACAATCCCGGCAGGGGATTCCGCGGCAACTAGATGCACGTTGGCAGCGGTTGGGTTTTCGTTGGGTAGTCGGGTTAATTCAAAGTAATGCGTCGCAAACAACGTCAAGGCGTGGTTATGGTTTAGCAGTCTTTGTGCGATCGCCCAGGCCAAAGATAAGCCATCGTAGGTCGAGGTGCCTCTGCCTATTTCATCCATCAGAACCAGGCTGTTGGGTGTGCTTGATGCCAAAATAGCCGCGGCCTCAGTCATTTCCATCATGAACGTTGAGCGCCCGCCTGCCAAATCGTCTGCCGCACCAATTCGGGTAAAGATACGGTCTAGCGGTCCAATCCTGGCCGTCTTAGCTGGCACAAAACTGCCCACTCGCGCGAGTAGGGCGATCAGTGCTACTTGGCGCATATAGGTTGATTTACCACCCATATTGGGGCCGGTGATGATGAGCATGGCCCGTTGCGCACTCAAGGAACAACTATTGGGTGTAAAGCGCTCGATCGTGCGCTCCACCACCGGGTGTCGTCCGGCTTCAATTTCAATAATCGGCTTGTCATCCAGCGCTGGAGCGACCCAGTCGTGGTGCTGGGCATGGTGAGCGAGCGAAACAAGGGCGTCGAGTTCGGCGCATGCGCTTGCTGTTTTTGCCAGAACGGGCACCAAAGGTGCGAGGTGTTCAAGAATGCCGTCGAACAGGAGTTTTTCTCGGGCCAGAGAGCGATCTTGGGCCGACAGCACTTTGTCCTCCCAGGATTTCAATTCAGGTGTGATGTAGCGCTCAGCATTTTTCAAAGTCTGTCTGCGACGATAGTCATCAGGGACTTTATCTGCTTGGGCTCGGCTTACTTCTATAAAAAATCCATGCACACGGTTGAATTCGACGCGCAAGGTGGTGATACCTGTGCGCTCTCGCTCGCGTGCTTCGAGTTGTAACAAGAAGCTGCCGTTATCTGTTGATATGGTTCTGAGTTCATCTAGCTCTGCATCAAATCCGTTGGCGATAACGCCCCCATCTCGAATCATTGCGGCCGGCTCTTGCGCAATCGCACGCGCTAAAAACTCGTGCAGACCTTCCGGTGGACTAAGTGCATCGGCGAGTCTGGCAAGGTGGTGGGTGGGTGACAGGTTCTTAATGGCTCGTGTCAGACTGGTTTGAAGCTCGGGCAATGCCGCTAACGCATCTTTTAGGCTCGCCAGTTCTCGTGGTCGCACGGATAGTAGAGCGATTCGAGTTGCTATACGTTCAAGATCTGGAAGCTTGTTTAACGCCTCCCTCAAGGACTGCAATAAAGGTCGGACATGCAAAGTCTCTGTGCCTTCTGCGCTTGCTGTCATCAGACAACCAATCGCTTGCTGACGCATCGCAACCGTATCGTTTGAGCGCAAAGGATGATGCAGCCAGCGGCGCAATAGTCGACTGCCCATGGGCGTGCAGCAATTGTCCAAAATCGAAAACAATGTGGGCGATTCTTCGCCGGCAAGCGTTCGGGTTAATTCCAAATTGCGACGCGTAGCGGGATCCATTAATACATATTGACTCGCCCTGTCAGCTTGTAACGTTTGGATATGCGAGAGAGCTTGCGTCTGCGTTCGCATGGCGTAACGCAGCAGCGCGCCTGCAGCGCAAATTGCAACCGGCAGATCGTCAATGTCGAAACCTGACAGTGATTGAGTTTTGAAATGAGCCAGAAGGGTCGCTTGGGCTTGTTCCGCCTCAAAATGCCACGGTTGAGTTCTCGTCAATGGGCAAGGCAAAGTGAGCGTTTGATCGGCATCGTCGGCCATGATGATTTCAGCCGGATCGACCCGATGCAACTCCGAATCTAGCGCTTCGGGCGCACATTCGGAAAGTCTGAATTCGCCACTGGCTAAATTTAGCCAGGCGATCCCGGCTCTCGGTGTTTTATATCCTTTGCGAGGAACAAAAGCTGCCGCCAAGACCCTATCAGACTTGGCCGGTAGTAATGCGTCATCAGTCAATGTACCGGGAGTAACGATACGGACGATTTTGCGCTCGACGGGGCCCTTGCTGGTTGCTGGATCGCCGATTTGTTCGCATATCGCGACTGACTCTCCCTGTGCAACCAATTTTGCCAGGTAGCCTTCGGCTGCATGATAGGGCAAGCCAGCCATGGGGATAGGCGCGCCGTTGGACGAGCCACGTCTCGTGAGGGTCAACCCGAGCAGCTTGGCGCCCCGTTCGGCATCTTCGTAGAACATCTCGTAGAAATCGCCCATCCGGTAGAGCAGCAACAGTGGGCCAGCCTCCGCTTTGAGGCGAAGGTACTGCTGCATCATCGGAGTATGGCTGTCTAGCGCGGCAGCTGGCGATGATTGGGGTTCTGAAGCACTGGAGGTCAACGGATTTTCCGGATAAATGGGTCTGCAAGAGACAGCAGATTAAACAATACAGCGTTTCACTGCAATTCATTGATCTGAATCAAGCGAATTTAATGCCTCAATAGGTAAGATGCTCACTAATATGAGCCTACCTATCTTTCCTGCCACTAAATTGTTAACGCCTGATCAGATCATCGCGCGGCGTCGAACGCTGGTCCGTTTGGGCTTGGCTTGGCTTGTGATGATGCAAGTCATGATGTTTGCTCTGCCTAGCTATGTGCGCCACGAAGTATCAGTCGAAGACGGGATCGAAGTCTTCCAGTGGGCCTTAAAACTAATGAACTGGGCCAGTTTGGTGCTGACCATACCTGTGATGATTTATTGCGCGCTACCTATTTGGCGAGGGGCGTTTGGCGCTACCAAGACGCATCGCATGTCAATGGATACGCCGGTGGCCATCAGTATGCTGGCTGCTTTTATTCCTAGCGCCTGGGCAACGTGGACCGGTGACGGTGAAGTGTATTTTGATTCGATTTCTATGTTTGTGGCATTTTTACTGACAGCTCGGTATTTGCAGATAGGAGCTCAGCAATCACTGTCGATTGCGCAAAGGGGCAAGTCGGATGTTGAACAATTCGATCATTTTTTTAAAGCCTTAACAGATCGAGCCGACAAGCTTGCTGTCGTGTTTATATTTATCCAGTTATCTTTGGCGGCGATCGCTACTTTAGCGTGGTGGTATGTCGATGCAGACAGGGCCCTGCCCATTATGGTTTCCCTGCTGGTTATGAGCTGTCCTTGCGCCTTGTCGCTCGCAGCTCCGTGCGCCTTTGCTGTGGCCCAGTCGACCCTGGTTACCCGTAGCCCAGAGTCTGGTCTGGATCTTGCCAGCCTACGAGCAGTGACGGCGCGAGTGACGACACAGAATTTATATGGCTCTCTTGCGTGGCATCTTTTTACCGTTCCATTTGCGGCGGTGGGTTGGGTGACGCCCTGGATGGCGGCTTTGGCTATGCTGCTTTCGTCGTTGGCCGTCGTGATTAACTCACTGCGCATCAGTCGCCTAAGTACCGCACGTGGTGAGCGGGTGACTGGCGTGACCAAGCCGGTTTTTAGTTTGAATCGTTAATGGAAATCCTCTATCTGCTGCTGCCCATGTCGCTGGCTTTTGTCGCAGCAATTGGTGCTGTGCTCTGGTGGGCTGTATTCTCCGGTCAATATGATGACACCGAAAGCGCGGCTGTCTCAATTTTGCACGATGACGATAGCGCGCAAGCAGTCGATCGCGACAAGTGATCGTCGCTTGATCTATATCAACACCTGATCCTCGCTAATGCTGCATGATTTGTTCATGATTTAAATGAACAGGAAGGCAGATCATGGCCAGTGCGTCAGTCTCAACCGCCCAAACCTTTAACTACAACATCGTCAGGCAATTTGCC
>Ga0164297_10003129_pt1 | contig 15642 bp, 13 predicted proteins | sample GEODES058metaG_FD_113539 | JGI IMG/M metagenome (GOLD analysis project Ga0164297, IMG submission 113539) | Dystrophic lake water microbial communities from Trout Bog Lake, Wisconsin, USA - GEODES058 metaG | ecosystem: Environmental > Aquatic > Freshwater > Lake | place: USA: Trout Bog Lake...
ACGTTGGACAGGCCTTCCGCTTCTCTGGCGGCTCAAGCTTCTAAGTTTGAGTGGTCTGATGGCATTTTATTCGCCTTGTAAAAGGCATAAAGGCGGCTCCTTTAAAGCCGCCTTTTGTTTGAAGTGGGCGGTCAAAGACTCTCTTGTTTTTGATTGTGTGGGTGAGCGCTTGTGCTTGGTAAGTCCAAAAAATTGGGGTGGCGTCAGTTATGAGTGATCCTGTTTTTTTCACCCGCGCCCTTTCTCCCAGTCTCGCTCAGGTGATTGAATGGACACATGCGCGCGCATTGGAGGGAGCAGATCTATCGCTCGTCATTACGGGCGTTGCTCCACTTGATCAGGGCCAGAAAGGCCATTTGGTTTTCCTTGAAAATCCCAGATATGCGGATGATCTTCCCAAAACACGGGCAACGGCCTGCCTTGTGGCGGAAGCAGCTGCGTCGCGCGTGCCAGAGGGTACTGTGGCGCTCATTTGCAAAGATCCTTATCGGGCCTTCGCACTTGTTGTGGGCAAGCTATATCCCGATGCATTGCGTCCGCAGAGTCTGTTTGGCGCAACGGGCGTATCACCTGGTAGCTATGTGCATCCTGAGGCACGTCTTGAAGATGATGTGACGATTGATCCTGGTGCTGTGATCGGCCCCAAGGCAGAGATTGGTTCAGGCTCTGTTATTGGGCCGAATGCCGTCATTGGTCCTCACGTCCGGATTGGTCGAGATTGTTCCGTGGGCGCTCATTGTACAGTGCTGCATGCTTTGATTGGTGATCGTGTCATTATTCATGCGGGAACACGAATTGGGCAGGATGGTTTTGGTTTTGCAATGTCACCCCAAGGCCATTTGAAAGTCCCACAGATCGGGCGCGTCATTATTCAAAATGATGTTGAGATCGGTTCAAATGCAACAATTGATCGTGGCGCCAATCGTGACACTGTGATCGGTGAAGGCACTAAAATAGATAATCTTGTGCAGATTGCGCATAATGTCACAATCGGTCGCCATTGCGTTATTGTTTCACAGGTCGGCATATCCGGCTCGACGCATATTTCTGATTTTGTTGCGGCTGGCGGACAAGCTGGTTTTGCAGGTCATTTGACAATTGGGGCAGGGGCGCAAATTGCAGCTCAATCTGGTGTGATGACGAATGTCCCAGCACAGGAAAAATGGGGAGGGTCTCCCGCAACTCCCATGCGTGACTGGTTGCGACGTCATGCTGTGCTTGATCGTCTTGCATCCCGTAGCAAGAGCGAAAAACATCAGGGATAATTTTGTTATAGGAGTAGGGCAGACGGATGACTGAGCAATCCTCAAAAGTTCTTGAAACAATGGATATTATCAAGTTGCTGAAAGCTCTTCCGCATCGCTATCCATTTTTATTGGTTGATCGCATCATCGAATGTAATGGCGATGAGAGCTGCATTGGTATTAAAAATGTCACCTTTAATGAGCCGCAATTCCAAGGTCATTTTCCTGAGCAACCCGTTATGCCCGGTGTGTTGTTGATTGAAGGCATGGCGCAAACGGCTGGCGCCTTATGTGTTAATTCATCCGTTATTGGTATTCCTCGTATTGTGTATTTCATGACTATTAATAATGCTAAATTCCGCAAGCCTGTGGTGCCCGGTGATCGCGTCGAATTTCATATGAAAAAAATGAATCATCGTCGCAATATTTGGTGGTATCGCGGTGAAGCAAAAGTCGATGGTGTGATTGTCTGCGAAGCAGAATTGAGCGCTATGCTTGTCTCAGATGGATTGGACTCCTGATATGACGCAGGACACATATATTCATCCTTCTTCCGTTATTGAACAAGGTGCGCGTTTAGGACAGGGCGTGCGCATTGGCCCTTTTTGCCACATTGGCCCTAATGTCGAATTGGGTGATGAGGTCGAATTAAAGTCACATATTGTGGTTCACGGCCGCACGAAAATTGGTGAAAAAAGTCGTCTGTTTCCCTTTGCCTCTATTGGTCATGAGCCCCAAGATCTTAAATATCATGGTGAGGCATCCACGCTGACAATAGGCGCGCATTGTCTTATTCGTGAGGGCGTGACGATGAATCCCGGCACGGAGCAGGGTGGGCTTGAAACAAAAGTGGGCGATCACTGTACATTTCTTGCGAATTCTCACGTGGCGCATGATTGCCATGTGGGCTCTCATGTTATTTTATCCAACAATGTGATGTTGGCTGGCCATACACGTATTGGTGATTATGTCATTATGGGTGGTGGGAGTGCTGTGCATCAATTTGTGCGTATTGGCTCTCATGCATTTGTGGGCGGTCTTGCTGGTGTTGAGCATGATGTGATCCCCTATGGAATGGCCTTGGGCAATCGTGCTTATCTCGCAGGGTTGAATCTCATTGGATTAAAGCGCCGTCATTTTTCGCGCGATGCAATTCATGATTTGCGTCGGGCCTATCGTCTTTTATTTGCTGCTGAAGGCACATTGGCTGAGCGTATCGAGGATGTCGCACAGGAGTTTGCGTCTCATCCTCAAGTTCATGAGATCTTGGATTTCTTGCGTGATGGTGGTGACAGAGCCATTGTGACGCCGCGAGAAATTAAGGAGGCGAGCGCGTGATTGGCGCTTCGCCTTTACGACTTAATCTACAAAAGCCACTCAACATCGTGTTGATTGCGGGTGAACCATCTGGCGATCAGCTAGGTGCTGCCTTGATGCGCTCCTTACGCCTTATGACCTCAGGGCGTATTCAATTTCATGGTGTCGGTGGCGATGCCATGAGCGCGCTTGGCTTTCAAAGCCTATTTCCCATGAGTGATATCACTGTGATGGGTTTTGTGCCCGTCATCAAAAAATTATCACTTCTACTTAATCGTATTAAGCAAACGGCTGATGCGATTATTAAAAATCCACCTGATATGGTGGTGATTATTGATAGTCCTGATTTTACACATCGCGTTGCTAAGCGCGTGCGCAAAGCCTTACCCTCAGTGCCGATTGTTGATTATGTCAGCCCAACTGTATGGGCTTGGCGTCCGCAGCGTGCGCGTCACATGCGACGCTATATTGATCATGTTCTCGCGCTGTTTCCATTTGAGCCCGCGTCTTATTATCAACTCAATGGTCCGCCCTGTACTTATGTGGGACATCCCCTCATTCAAAAACTGGATGTATTGCGGGCTGGTGCCACTGATATTGCTGTTCGTGATCTTGCTGCTCCCACGTTGTTGATTTTGCCGGGGTCACGTCGCTCCGAAATAGATCGGCTATTGCCAGTGTTTGGCAAGGCGATTGAGCTTATGGCTCCAAAGCTGCAGGGCGCAAAGCTTATTTTACCCGCTGTTGAACATCTTGCTGCAGATATTTTTACGCGCGTTGCTGATTGGGCGATTGTGCCGCGTATTGTGACGTCTGATATGGAAAAGCACACAGCATTTCGTTTGGCTCGCGCAGCTTTATGCGCTTCTGGAACTGTCACATTGGAATTGGCGCTCGCCAACGTACCGATGGTCGCATGTTATAAAGTGTCACCAGTGGAAGCTATGATCGCGCGCCGTGTTTTGCGCGTTAGTTCAGTGCTCTTGCCAAATCTGATTTTGGGTCAGAATGTCATTCCTGAATTATTGCAAGATGATTGCACACCAGAGCGTATTGCTGGCGCAATAATGCCTCTCCTAGAAGGCGGGCAAGAGCGGGATGATCAATTAGCTGCCTTAGCACGTCTTGATACAATTATGCGTGGTGACATTACGCAAAGCCCATCTGACGCAGCAGCTTATGTGATTTTATCTCTGGTGCAGGACCGCATGGCACCAAGTCAATTCATACCTGCTGAAACGTAAAAGGGGCCCGAAGGCCCCTTAATTTTAGCGTTTTGAAATTGGCACGTAAGAACGTGAAGGCGACCCCGTATAGAGTTGGCGTGGACGGCCAATCTTTTGGTTTGGATCTTCAATCATTTCTTTCCATTGCGAAATCCAGCCCACAGTACGAGCGACAGCAAATAAGGCTGTGAACATAGTGGTTGGGAAGCCCATGGCCTTTAATGTGATGCCTGAGTAGAAATCAACATTTGGATAGAGCTTGCGTTCAATGAAATATTCATCGTGCAAGGCAATGCGTTCAAGCTCAATGGCCACTTCAAGCAATGGATCATCTTTAATGCCGAGTTCATTGAGAACTTCATGGCAAGTCTTGTGCATGATTTTGGCGCGTGGATCAAAGTTCTTATAAACTCTGTGACCAAAGCCCATGAGGCGGAATGGATCGTTTTTATCCTTTGCACGTGCAACAAAGTGCGGGATGCGATCAACGCTGCCGATTTCCATAAGCATACGCAAGCAAATTTCATTTGCGCCACCATGCGCAGGCCCCCAGAGAGCGGCGATACCTGCGGCAATACAGGCAAATGGATTTGCACCTGTTGAGCCAGCTAAGCGTACAGTGGATGTCGATGCATTTTGTTCGTGATCAGCATGCAGAATAAAAATGCGATCAAGAGCGCGTGCCACAACTGGATTAACCTTATATTCCTCGCAAGGTACAGCAAAGCACATGCGCAGGAAGTTTGAGGCATAATCAAGATCATTCTTTGGATATACAAAGGGCTGACCGATATTATATTTATACGCCATTGCCGCAATGGTCGGCATTTTGGCGATTAAGCGCATCGAAGCAACCATGCGCTGTTGCGGATCTGAAATGTCGGTGGAGTCATTATAGAATGCTGCCAGCGCACCAACACAGCCAACCATTACAGCCATAGGATGGGCGTCACGACGAAAACCGCTAAAGAAGCGATTCATCTGATCATGCACCATTGTGTGGCGCGTAATGCGATAATCAAAATCAGCTTTTTGTGATGCTGTTGGTAATTCTCCGTACAGCAGGAGATAGCATGTTTCTAAGAAGTCACCATGCTCAGCCAATTGCTCAATTGGAAAGCCACGATGTAAGAGAATGCCTTCATCACCATCAATATAAGTGATTTTGGATTCGCAGGCCGCAGTTGACATAAAGCCGGGATCAAAAGTGAAAGCGCCCGTTTTATTATAGAGTTGGCCAATATCGATCACATCAGGACCAATAGTGCCTTTTTTAACGGTGAGATCGAGGCTGTTTTGCCCCACTGTGATGTGTGAATCAGATGACGCGCTCATGCCATGTGCCTTTGAGTTTGAATTCGTTCCACTTGCACTGCCTTATAAAGGGCCAAGCTTGCGGAAATATTGCGCTAGCGAACAGCTACATCAACATTGCCTTGGGTTCAAGCGCGCCTTGTGTCTAGGGCGCTCTTTCCGTTGTCCTGTGGCATTCTTGCGCAGCTAGTGTGCTTGGTCGGTCAAACGGCCAAGGCTTTCTTCGCGACCCAATACTTCCAAAACATCAAATATGCCTGGCGATGTGGATCGTCCAGTGAGTGCAGCACGTAAGGGCTGCGCAATTTGACCTAATTTTGCGCCGGTTTCTTCAGCATACAGGCGCACAATCTGCTCTGTTGCGGCAGCAGTCCATTCCGTAAGAGCAGTAAAACGTGGCAATAAGGCTGCAATATGCTCTCGGCTTTTTGCATCCAAAACAGCTGTTGCCTTGTCATCAAGCTCAAGAGGTCTGCTGGCAAAGAGGAAACGTGCACCTTCTGCCAATTCAACGAGTGTTTTGGCTCGTTCTTTCAGCCCGCTCATGGCAGCGGCTAATTGTGCTTTGGTCTTGGGGTTGAGGCGCTCTTTATAATCCTCAGCCTGCGGCAAATAGGGCAAGGTGGCCAATAATTGATCCGTGAGCTCTTGATCATTCATCGCCCGTGTATATTGGCCATTCATATTTTCGAGCTTGGCATAATCAAAGCGCGCAGCGGAGCGGCCAATAGCGGGAAGATCAAATGCCTCGATCATTTCATCAGTGCTGAAAAATTCTTTGTCACCTTGCGACCAGCCAAGTCGAACCAGATAATTGCGCAGAGCCTGAGGTAAATAGCCTGCCGCACGATAGGCATCGACACCTAATGCGCCATGACGTTTCGACAGTTTCGCGCCATCTGGTCCATGGATAAGGGGGATATGAGCCATGATCGGAATATCCCAGCCCATAGCCTGATAAATATGCGTTTGGCGTGCCGCATTGGTGAGATGGTCATCACCCCTGATGATATGGGTGACGCCCATGTCATGGTCGTCGACGACCACTGCGAGCATATAGGTGGGCGTGCCATCAGAGCGCAGAAGGATGAGGTCATCAAGATCCTTATTGGCAAAGACAACGCGGCCTTGCACTTTATCATCAACACTTGTTTCACCCTCTTGTGGCGCACGCAAACGGATGACGGGTTTGACATCTTTGGGCGCTGTTGCGGGATCACGATCACGCCAGCGGCCATCATAACGAGGTGGGCGCTTTTCGCGCCGCGCTGTCTCGCGCATTTCTTCTAATTCTTGTGCGCTCGCATAGCAGTAATAGGCCTTGCCTTCGCGCAGGAGTTGTTCCGCTACCTCACGATGACGATGAGAGCGTGCAAATTGATAAATGACATCGCCATCCCATTTCAGGCCGAGCCAGTCGAGACCATCGATAATGGCCTCGATGGCTTCATCGGTCGAGCGCTCGCGGTCTGTATCTTCAATGCGCAAAAGCATTTTGCCGCCAAAGCGTTTGGCATAGAGCCAATTAAAGAGCGCAGTGCGCGCACCGCCAATATGCAGAAAACCTGTAGGGGAGGGAGCGAAACGCGTAACAATAGGTGCGGTCATCAATTTTCATTCGTTTGTATCACAGTGCGCGTGGCTCTAGCACGCTCTGGCAATCATGCCAATGAACTTATTTTCTGTAGAGGGAATAAACTGTTCTTGATTTCAATCCAAAGATCAGCGTGACCCCCTTCAAAAAAATGATATTATTGCCGAGGTTGAGGGTGATATGTCAAGTAAGTCACGAGATCATGTGCATGGATATGCGGGACGACTGTGGGGACGCAGCTGGCTTCCCGCGTGGGAGCCCATGCCCGATCTTAGCTTAAGGGCATTAGTTCAATATCTGCTGCATATGTCTGCAGAGGCTTTTGTAAGACAATATGATGAGCGCCGTTTTTTTCTGTGGTCACCAATTGCCGCGGCCTGTGGGGTGATCTTCTATATGTCTGCTGAGCGGGAGCCGCCACTTTGGATGATATCTGCTCTTTTCCTGATCGCAGCCATATGTACTTATGTGGTGCGCCATCATCATCGTGCATTTGTTTTTGCACTCAGTCTATGCGCGCTTACGGGCGGTGCCTGTTCGATCGCATGGCGCAGCGCGCGAGTGGCCGCACCTGTGTTGACACATACTTATATTGGCGAGACGCAGGGCTTTGTTGAAGAAGTTGATATGCGTGCGCATGGAGCCCGTCTGCTCATACGCCCATCTTATGTCCAAGGACTTGAGCAAGACCACACACCATATCGTATCCGCGTTACCACCACCTATGATGTTTCAATCAAAGCCGGTGATTACGTAAGCTTTAAAGCGCGACTTATGCCACCATCGCACGCATCTATTCCCTATGGATATGATTTTGCGCGTGAAGCTTGGTTTGCCCGCCTTGGCGCTGTCGGCACCATCTTGGGACATTCCCTTGTCTTGGCATCAGCACCTTCTCAGGCTGATCTATCATTGCGCTTTTTTGCCGCTCTTGATCAGGCGCGCAATCATTTGGCGTGGCGAGTTGATCATGTCATTGGTGGGCCAGCGGGCGCTATAGGTGCGGCAATGGTGACAGGTAAGCGTGATTTTTTGGATGATCCAACACGCGATATTATTCGCGAGGCCGGCATATTCCATATTATCACTATTGCTGGCGTGCAAATGACATTAGTGGCAGGCATTTTTTTCTTTGGTTTGCGCCGTATTTTGGCATTGAGCCGCACATTGGCCTTGCATTATCCCATTAAGAAATGGGCTGCTGTGTTAGCCATTATCGGAGCGGTGATCTATGATATCGCGACAGGCTCCCGTATCGGCACTGAGCGGGCTTTGATTATGACGCTTATCATGCTTGGTGCTATTGTCTGTGACCGCAAGGTCATGAGCATGCGTAATCTTGCCTTGGCGATGTGGGTGATTATTTTATGTGAGCCTGAGGCCATTTTGGGTGTGAGTTTTCAATTATCCTTTGCGGCCGTGGCGGGTTTGATTGCGGTTTATGAGATTAAATATGCTTCTCGCCAACCAGATTTGGCTGATAAAGAGGAGGCGGGCACACAAATCGCTGCGGGGCTTAATTGGTATGGCGCTTTGATTGATTTTATAGCGCGTGGACCATTGCTTGTGTTGCTTTCAACTCTCTGCGCTTCTTTGGCGACACTTAGTTTTATGTCCTATCATTTTCATGAAATCTCGCCCTATGTGTTGATAGGTAATCCACTCACGCTCACTATGATTGAATTTTTTGCGGTTCCTGGTGCATTGCTCGGCACTTTTTTATATCCATTTGGGCTTGATGCTTTTGTCTGGCATTACCTAGGGTTTGGCATCAAACTTGTTGTATGGATGGCGACCGCAATTGCATCATGGCCCCATGCAACATTTTATGTGCCGGCTTTTGTGCCGTGGAGCCTTTTGTTGTTGAGTTGTGCAGTGCTCAATTTTGTTTTATGGCGCGGCTGGTTGCGACTTATGGGATTGCCATTTTTATGTCTTGGTATTTATGGCGCTTTTGCAGTGGGTGCGCCCTTTGATCTTGTGGTGCCGCCCCAAGTTGAAGCGATTGGCTTGCGGGCTCAAGATGGAAAATTGATTGTGGTGGGCAAAAGCCCTAATCGCTTTGCCGTCGAGCAATGGTTGCGCGCCGATGGTGACGATCGTCCCGAACGTGCGGCTGTTGCGCTTTCCCAAAGGGCATTAGAGCGCCGTGCTGCTCGTGGTGAAGTTGAACAGCCGGAGAGGGACGAGCAAGCGCGTGTGCGTGCGCATGACTCAGAAGTCCAATGTGATAAAATTATGTGTCGTGCGACCTTTGTTGATGGACGCGCGATTTATCTTGTTTATGAGGTTGAGGGATTTAGTAAGTATTGCGCGGAGGCGGATATATTGATTACGCCCCTGTTTGCGCCCCATGACTGCGCGCCACCCGTTTTGATTGATCGGCGTGTTCTACGCGACCGAGGCGCAGTGATGATGCACGCAAAAGCCGATGAGGATGTGCTGATTGGTGATCGCAATCCCGATGATGATCGACCGTGGTGGCCGCTTCCGCAACGAGATTGGCGTGATCAGCGCAGCATATCATCGCCTTCTGAACAAGACGATGTGTTTGAGGGGGATGGTGATGACGGGCGTCTGAATTGATTTAATATTTGCGTATCAAACTCACTAATTTGCCCTGAATACGAACGCGGTCAGGCCCAAAAATGCGTGTCTCATAAGCGGGGTTGGCCGCTTCAAGCGCAAGTGAGGCACCTCTTTTACGCAGACGTTTGAGCGTCGCTTCTTCATCATCAATCAGTGCTACGATAATGTCGCCTGTTTCAGCATGATCCTGTTTGCGAATGATGACAGTGTCATTGTCAAAAATACCGGCGTCAATCATGGAGTCGCCGCGCACTTCCAAAGCATAATGCTCGCCTAAGGGGAGCATGTCAGCGGGTAATGAAATGGTATGGCTGCGTGATTGAATAGCAGAAATCGGCGTACCCGCAGCAATGCGGCCCATGACGGGAATGGATACATTTGAATTATCCGCATCCGGTAGATCGTCCATGGGCGCACGCACACGTCCCAAATTACCCTCAATGATGGAGGGGGCAAATTTGCCTGAACGGGGCGACGTAGGGGTTGAGGATTCCGGCAAGCGCAAGACTTCAAGAGCACGCGCACGATTTGGCAGGCGGCGGATAAATCCGCGCTCCTCTAATGCCATAATGAGGCGGTGGATGCCTGATTTTGAGCGCAAATCCAGAGCTTCCTTCATTTCATCAAATGAAGGCGGCACACCTGCCTCTTTCAGACGCTCATTGATAAAGCGGAGCAATTCATTTTGCTTTTTAGTCAGCATGCCAAACCCTCATATAGCCGCGATTAAGACGAATCGCGGAGAACTTATGCCCTTATAAGGACGCAAATCCCTAAACAAAGCATGAACGTATACTATATGTTCTTTATGTGTTCTGCAAGCGCTATCCTCAATTATTGCCAAGATCGCCTTAGATATGATCCAGCCTGAGGATTTTGCACATATCGCCTTTGCGCGCAGCAGGCGCGTGCGGTGGACGAATGATAAGCGCGGATGATTGCGATAGGACGCGCAGCATTGATGAATCCTGAGCATCAAAAGGCGTTGCTATCAGACCTTCATCGCCTGAGGAGAGGCGTGCGCGAACATAATCTTGGCGCGTATCATTTTCCTTCATATCAACACCAAGACGGGCAAGCTGAGTGCGATCTTGAGCGGCATGTTCATCGCCACTTAAAGCGCGAATGAGGGGGACGAGAAATAAGACCGCACAGACAATGGCAGAGACGGGATTGCCGGGTAGGCCCAACACATTCATGCGCCCAATTGTGCCATGCATGAGTGGTTTTCCGGGACGCATTGCTATACGCCAAAATCCGAGATCCATGCCTGTGTTTTTAAGGGCTTGTTGCACGAGATCATGATCACCAACGGAGGCGCCACCCAATGTCACAAGCACATCCGCCCGTTCATTTTTTGCGCGCTCAATAGCAGCTTCAATAGTGTTCATATCATCGGGCGCAATGCCCAAATCAAGACACTCCGCACCTGCCAAACGTGCATAAGCTGACACAGCATAGGTATTCGACGCAATGATTTGATCAGGCCCCATGGGTTGAGCTGGCGCCACAAGCTCATCACCCGTTGCAAGTAACGCAATTTTTGGACGACGTGTAACAGGCAATTGCGCATAATTCATTGCAGCCGCAAGGGCTAATTCACAAGCACCTAAATGCGTGCCTTTGCTGAGCAAAACATCATCCATGTGAAAATCAAGACCAGCGGATCTGATGTTGCGTCCTTTTTGTTCTGCCTGCAAAAAAGTGATCTGATCATTTTGCGCTTGCGTGTTCTCTTGGATAATCACGACATCGGCCCCATTGGGAACGGGCGCTCCGGTGAATATCCGCACACATGTCTTGGGTTTGATCTGTCCATTAAACCCATGGCCCGCTGCGCTCACGCCAATACATGGTAGAGTGACGGGGGTGTGTGCCACATCCTCGGATCTTAAGGCATAACCATCCATGGCTGATGCGTTAAAGGGAGGTTGTGTACGCAGTGCTTTCAGCGAGGTGGATAATCGACGCCCCAATGCCTGATCGAGTCCCACCAATTCGGAGGGCAAAGAATGAGCTTTGGCAAGAATGAGTTTTAGCGCTTCATCAACGGGCAGGAGAGGTGATTTTGTCATCATGCGTCCGTTGGTTTATGCCACGATCCGGATTTGCCGCCTTCTTTTGACACAAGGCTTATGCCTTCAATGCGCATGAAGCGATCAACAGCTTTGATCATGTCATAAATGGTCAGGCACGCCACTGACACGGCGGTGAGCGCTTCCATTTCAACGCCGGTTTTACCATCAACTTTTGCTGTGGCAGTAATGCGCACCCCCGGTAATTGTTCATCAATGCTCAGATCAACAATAACACTTGTGAGCATGAGTGGATGGCATAAGGGGATCAGTTCATGCGTGCGTTTTGCAGCCATAATTCCTGCCAAACGCGCGGTGCCCAGCACATCACCTTTTTTGGCATCACCTGATTTTACTAGCGCCAATGTTTCCTTTTGCATGATGACATGGCCCTCGGCCACTGCAACACGCTTTGTGATGTCTTTATCTGCCACATCAACCATATGGGCTTCGCCAGTGTGGGTGAGATGGGTCAGCGCAGCCATTAATGTACTCCCGTCCCATGCAGAAGGTCATGGGTTGCTTTTGTCACATCATGCTGGCGCATAAGACTTTCGCCAACCAGGAAACAGCCGATGTGATGATGGGCTAAGTGCATGCAATCATTAAAACTGGAAATACCACTTTCAGAAACGATGATGCGATCTTGTGGAATCTTTTTCGCGAGTTGTTCACTAACGGCAAGTGAAGTCTCAAATGAATGGAGATCGCGATTATTGATGCCGATCAATCGTGTTTCAAGTGCTAACCCGCGGCGTAATTCATCCTCATTATGCACTTCGACAAGCACATCCATGTGCAGATCATGAGCAGCTTTATTTAAAATGCGTGCTTCCACATCGCTCACAGCGGCCATGATGATGAGAATGCAATCCGCGCCCCATGCGCGTGCTTCATACACCTGATATTCATCAAACATAAAATCTTTGCGCAGAACTGGCAGATGACAGGCATCGCGGCTTTGCGTTAGAAATTCAGGCTTGCCTTGAAAGGATGGAGTGTCCGTCAATACTGACAAACAGGCAGCGCCCCCTTTTTTATAGGCTTTGGCAAGAGCAGGTGGGTCAAAATCTGGACGGATGATCCCTTTGGAGGGACTTGCCTTTTTAATCTCAGCGATGAGCCCAAAATGATTGGCGCCCAATTGCGCTTCAAGCGCATGAACGAAACCGCGGGGCGGTGAGATTTTGGCCATTTGACGCTCAAGCGCATGTAAGGGCATACGCACTTTTGCGTCTGCAATTTCACTGCGCTTATAGGCTTCAATCTTTTTGAGAATATCGGCCATGATCTATCCCTGTTGCGAGGCATTGATGAGTTTTGTCAGCGTAGCGTGTGCGGCGCCCGAGTCCAGCGCTTTGCTCGCGATCTCGACACCTTGTTTGAGTGTCGTGCAGCGATCAGCGACAACCAAGGCTGCGGCGGCGTTGAGAAGCGCTATATTGCGATAGGCATTTTTTTCGCCTTGCAAAACCGCAATTAATGCCTTGGCATTATAGTCGGGATCACCACCCCTAAGCTCTTCTGCGGATGCCAGAGGCAGTCCTGCTTGCTCAGGTGTGATCTCAAAGGAGCTGATCGTGCCGTGATCAAGTGCCGTGACAAATGTTGGCCCTGTCGTGGTGAGCTCATCAAGACCATCAGAGCCGTGCACCAGCCATACTTTTTTTGAACCAAGTGCCTTGAGCACATGGGCCATAGGTTCAAGCCATTGGCGGGCAAAAACACCGAGCACCTGACGTTTGACACCAGCGGGATTTGAGAGCGGTCCCAAAATATTAAAAATTGTGCGTGTGCCGAGTTCAACACGGACGGGGCCGACATGGCGCATCGCGGCATGGTGAGTTTGTGCCATCATAAACCCGACATTCGCTTTGGCGATGCAATGCTCAACACCTCCTGCGGATATGCCAATGGCCACTCCCAACGCGCTCAACACATCACTTGCGCCTGATTTAGACGAGGCGGCGCGATTACCATGTTTGGCAATAGGCACGCCAGCAGCAGCCGTAATGATGGAGGCGAGGGTTGAGACATTGTAAGAGCCAGAATTATCGCCACCTGTCCCGACGATATCAACGGCATCCTCAGGTGCTTTAACGCGTAGCATTTTGGCCCGCATGGCTGTAACGGCACCCGTGATTTCATCAATGGTTTCGCCGCGCACGCGTAAGGCCATTAGAAAGGCCCCCATTTGTGCGGGTGTTGCTTCGCCTGCCAGCATTATATCAAAGGCCAATTCAGCTTCGCTGACGGATAGACTTTGGGCTGTGGCAACTTTGGCAAGTAAAGGTTTGAAGCGTTCCATAGGCTTAACCCTTGTGCGCGCGGGGGTGCTTTTTATTCCATGCATCCGCGTGAGAAAGAAATTGATTGAGCATGAGCAATCCATGTTCTGACTCAATGCTCTCAGGGTGGAATTGCACGCCATAGACAGGGTCTGTTTTATGGGCAAGCGCCATGATCAGGCCATCCTCTGTCTCAGCCGTTATTTTGAGATCTGCTGGTAAAGTGGCGCGATCGACAATCAGTGAATGATAGCGCGTTGCGCGAAAGGGGGCTTTGATTTGTTCAAAAAGACCTTCGCTTTTATGATAGATGGTGCTGATCTTGCCATGCATGGGGTGGGGCGCTCTGATGACATCACCACCATAGGCCGCGCCAATGGCTTGATGGCCTAAGCACACACCAAATAAAGGAATGACGCCTCGCGCAGCTTTGATGAGATCAAGGCAAATGCCAGCATCATCAGGCGTGCAGGGGCCGGGGGATAAGACCAGCGCATCAATCGGTGCTTTCATGACCTCATCAATGCTGATTTTGTCATTGCGGTGCACGTCAACATGAGCGCCCAATGTTCCAAAATAATGAACGAGGTTCCATGTAAAGCTATCGTAATTGTCAATTAAGAGGATGTGAGGCGCACTCATTACTGCCCCCTCTTGGCTTGTGTCGCAAAGCGCACAGCTTCTTCCGCAGCGCGGAAGAGGGCTTTGGCTTTATTGATGCATTCGTTTTGCTCACTTTGGGGATCGGAGTCATAGACAATGCCTGCGCCAGCCTGCACATGCATAAACCCATCTTTGATTACGGAGGTGCGCAAGACAATGCAGGTGTCCATTTCGCCTGATGCACCAAAATAACCGATGCAGCCGCCATAGATTCCGCGTTTGTCTTTTTCGAGTTCATCAATAATTTGCATGGCCCGCACTTTGGGTGCACCAGAGACAGTGCCCGCAGGAAAGCCTGCGCAAAGCGCATCAATTGCATCATGGCGTTGATCGAGTGTGCCTATGACATTCGAGACAATGTGCATGACATGACTATAGCGCTCAATGAAAAATTGATCCGTGACTTTTACACTGCCCATGGCGGAGACGCGCCCGACATCATTGCGCCCCAAATCAAGCAACATCAGATGTTCGGAGCGTTCTTTGGGGTCAGCCAATAATTCTTGCGCCAAGGCCTCATCTTCAGACTGTGTTTTACCGCGCCACCGCGTGCCAGCAATGGGGCGAATGGTGACTTGATGATCTCTCACACGCACAAGAATTTCAGGGCTAGAGCAGACAATCTGAAATTCGCCAAAATCAAGAAAACTCAGATATGGCGCGGGATTAACACGGCGCAAGGCGCGATAGAGAGAGAGGGGTGTTAAAGCAAATGGTGCGGTAAAGCGTTGTGACAACACAACTTGAAAAATATCACCCGCCCTGATGTAATCTTTGGCTTTTGCAACAGCACTTAAATATTCATCAGGCATTGTGTTTGATATCGGTGGCTCCACGAGAGTGAGCGCATCAGCATCACGACGATCATGCACAAGAGGCGCTTCTAATTGCGCAATCACCGCATCAATGCGCTCTTGAGCGCTTTCGTAAGCGCTTTTAGCTGAGTGGTCAGAAGGACGCACGGGCGTGACGATATTGATTTCATCTTTGACAGTATCAAAGACAACCATAATCGTTGGCCTCATCATAATCGCATCAGGCACACCAATGGGGTCGGCTTTTGCCGGCGCCAAATCTTCCATTTGCCGGACCATATCATAGCCCAAATAGCCAAAAATGCCGGCAGCCATTGGCGGTAGGTCTGGTGTGGGGGCAATGAAGGATTCAGCAATTAACGCGCGCAGCGACATCAAGGGCGCATCAGGGCATGGCACAAAAAGATTGTTCATACGCGCTGTGCGGTTTATTTCAGCGCGCCCGTTGATTGTTTTCCAGATGATGTCGGGGTCAAGACCTATCATAGAATAGCGCCCGCGTGTGGCACCACCTTCC
>Ga0164297_10003130_pt1 | contig 15642 bp, 7 predicted proteins | sample GEODES058metaG_FD_113539 | JGI IMG/M metagenome (GOLD analysis project Ga0164297, IMG submission 113539) | Dystrophic lake water microbial communities from Trout Bog Lake, Wisconsin, USA - GEODES058 metaG | ecosystem: Environmental > Aquatic > Freshwater > Lake | place: USA: Trout Bog Lake...
GAGTATTGCAGAAAGCGGCGCGCACGTTGAGCGGTAGTCTGCGCTCGGCAGACGTACTGGGGCGCTGGGGCGGGGACGAATTTGTGGCCATTGTGCAGAACGTAAATGAAGAGGCTCTGCGGGTGATGGCCAACCGATGCACGGTGCTGGTGCAGCGGAGTTCCTTTGCCGAGGAGATTGGACCGACGCATAGGAACGCGTTGGAGTTGAGTGCGGCGGTCAAGTCGATTTCGGTTTCAGTGGGCGGGACCATGGTCCGGCCGACCGATACGCCTGAGGACCTGATTCTGCGGGCCGACCAGCTGATGTACCAGAGCAAGATGGCGGGGCGCAATCGGGCGACGGTCGGGTAGATTCCAGGGCGGTCGGGAGCGGCTGGGTTCCGTAAGCCCGCAGCGGATCCCCAAAAATATAGCCAAAATATAGCTAGGAGCCGGGCTTGACGGCGGCGGCATCTTCCTGCATACTCATAAGAGTGCCTTGAGACAAAACTCTCGGCATCTATAACCACGGCCGGACGGCCTGTCCAAACCAGCAGTTGATTACAAGCAATTTCTGGGCAGGTTCAGCGAGAATCAAGCGCTGCGGATGTACCAAAAGGCGGAACAACATCAGCCTGACATCCAAGGGTCCGCGCGGTGGGAGGCGAGGATAAAAAATGCCCAAGAAGCTTAGCAAGAACACAGCGAAGGCGCGCGCTCTGGTAGAAGCCCGTCTGTACGCTCTGACCGATGCAGTGCCCCTTCTGCAGAAGGCCAAATTCGCAAAGTTTGATGAAACGGTTGACCTGACCATGCGTCTGGGTGTCGACCCGAAACATGCCGACCAGATGGTCCGCGGCACCGTGGTTCTTCCTCATGGATTGGGCAAGACCAAGCGTGTGGCCGTGATCACCAATGGCGACAAGCAGCGTGAGGCCGAAGCGGCCGGCGCTGAATTTGTCGGCGGCGAAGAACTGGTTGAGAAGATCCAGAAAGAAAACTGGACTGACTTTGACGCCCTGATTGCGACGCCGGACATGATGAAGTCTGTGGGACGCCTGGGCAAGGTGCTTGGACCCCGCGGCCTGATGCCGAACCCGAAGACCGGAACCGTGACCACAGATGTGGCCGCAGCGGTGAAGGAAATCAAGGCCGGCAAGGTTGAGTTCCGCACCGACAAGACGGCGCTGGTACATGTGCCGGTGGGCAAGCTTTCGTTCGACGCGCAGAAGCTGGTGGACAACGCGATGACGGTAATTGGCAGCGTAGTGAAGGCGAAGCCTTCGGCAGCCAAGGGCCGGTACATCAAGGGCATCACGCTCAGCTCGACGATGGGCCCCGGCATCAAGCTGGACCAGTCGGTGGCAGACCTGGCAGCGAAGGCGTAAGGTCGCTGGCCTTCAGAATTTTGAATTGGTACAACATTTGATTTGGCCGGCGAATGCAGCCGGCGGCTAAAGGCTGAGATATGGCACTGAGCAGGGCAAAAAAATCGGAAAAGCTGGAGCAGCTGACCAAGGATCTGGCAGGCTCGACCAGCGCAATCGTGGGAACATTTTCCGCGCTGACCGTTTCGCAGGACTTTGAGCTGCGCAAGACGGTGCGCGCCGCAGGCGGACGCTACCGCGTGCTGAAGAACAAGCTGGCATCGCGCGCTTCGCAGGGAACTGAGATTGAAGCGGCGCTGCAGGGGCTGAAGGGTGTCTCGTCGGTGGCATACACCTCGGGCGACCCGGTGGCTCTGGCCAAGGCGCTCAACGACTGGGTGAAGGAAAATTCCCAGTTCACCTTCAAGCTGGGCATTGTCGACGGCAAGGTGCTGGACATTGAAGAAATCAAGCAGCTGGCCAGCATGCCGGGCAAGAGCGAAATCTATGCCAAGCTGTTGTTCCTGATCAACGCACCGGCGCAGCGCCTGGTAACAGTGATGAACGCCGCTGGACGCGATCTGGCCGTTGTCATCAACCAGGGCGTGGAGAAGGGCAAGTTTGGCGGTCCGGCAGCAGCTCCGGTAGCAGAAGCGGCTCCGGCAGTTGCCGAAGCAGCTCCGGTTGCGGAAGCAGCACCGGCGGCAGAAGTTGTGGCCGAGGCAGCACCGGCAGCGGAAGCGGCACCGGAAGCAGCGGCAGCACCGGAAGCAACTCCGGAAGCGTAAGCCGAAAAGTTTGCGGCAATTCCGGAGTCGGGGCGCGGGTCTGGCGCAACGGAAACCGGTCTGGAACGGCGGCATGCAAGTAGCAGCAGGGAAGCAACGAGCAGGAAGTTTTACAACGACTTTAGACGCAGATTCAAACATCAGACACAGATTCAAACATGGAGAGATAGCATGGCGGATATTCAGCAGTTGGAAGATCAGATTGTCAGCCTGAGCCTGCTCGAAGCAGCAGCTCTGGTCAAGAAGCTCGAGGAGCGCCTCGGCGTTTCCGCAGCAGCAGCAGCCCCGGTGGCAGTGGCCGGCGGCGGCGGTGCAGCAGCACCGGCAGCCGAAGAGAAGACCGAGTTCACCGTTGTCCTGAAGGACGCCGGCGCGAACAAGATCAACACCATTAAGGCTGTTCGCGAAGTAACGGCACTGGGACTGAAGGAAGCCAAGGACCTGGTTGACGGCGCTCCGAAGAACCTGAAGGAGAACGTCTCCAAGGAAGATGCCGAAGCCATCAAGAAGAAGTTTGACGGCGTCGCGACCATCGAAATCAAGTAACCGTATAGCGCGGGCCTGAGCGGCAGCAGCATTCATCGGCAACGGTGGGTGAGGCGGCCGCCCGAGCCTGCAGCGGTTGTTTGGTGGAGGCGCCCGGCAGCCAGCTTCGAGATTGACTCGAAGTTGGGCGACTGGGACAACGAAATGGCGGCCAGACGGCATTGATGCCGGAGGGCAGGCGGGATGCGGAATTCCTATCCATCGAAACACTGAGTTGGTGCGTAATTCGACCGCAGCGCTCGCAAGGGCTATTGCCTTTCCGGGCATTGTGCTGTCTCCGCAAACCGTAACACGGCTACACGCAATATAAGATCGCGACCGTGAAGTGCAGGTCCTGAGCGAGGCAGGGCAGGCAACGCGGCGCACGCAAGAAGAACGAACGGCAGCAAATTTAGATCAGTACAGCGGCGGAGCGCAGAATGCGAGCTTCGTCCCCCGGGCCGCGGGAGAGCGGCGACGACAGAGCGGCGGCTACCCGCGAATGGCGTCCCAATCACCACCCTCGAGAATAAACAGGTAGCCACAGGAGCGATGCATGCCCAACAAGACCCGCGCGATCCGCACACGTCTGGACTTTTCAAAGATCCCAACAGCGATTCAGATCCCGAACCTCATCGAGGTGCAGCGGCGCAGCTATGAGCGTTTTCTGCAGATGGACAAGCTGCCGCAGGAGCGCGAGGACAATGGACTGCAGTCGGTCTTTGCCTCAGTGTTTCCGATCAGCGATTTCCGCAATGTTTCCGAACTGGATTTTGTGGACTACTCCATCGGTAACTGGGAGTGCAAGTGCGGCCACCTGAAGGGGCTGAACCATCTGCGTACCGCCTGCTCGCAGTGCGGCCACATGGTCATCACCGACCCGTTCCATCCGGGCGATGTACTGTGCGCACAGTGCGGCACGTACAACAAGAACACGCCTGACTTCTGCAACAAGTGCGGCGACCCGGTGGGCCTGCAGCTGAAGTACGACCAGGCAGAGTGCGAAGAGCGCGGCATGACTTTTTCTGCGCCGCTCAAGGTCACCATCCGCCTGAAGATTTTTGACAAGGACCCGGAAAGCGGACAGAAGACCCTGCGCGATATGAAGGAGCAGGAAGTTTTCTTCGGCGATATTCCGTTGATGACGAAGAACGGCACGTTCATTGTGAACGGGACCGAACGCGTTATTGTTTCGCAGCTGCATCGTTCGCCCGGCGTCTTTTTTGAGACGGCGGAGAACCGCACCTACTTCCTCGGCAAGATTATTCCCTACCGCGGCAGCTGGGTTGAATTTGAATATGACCAGAAGAACACGCTCTACGTGCGTATTGACCGCAAGCGTAAATTTCTGGGCACCATCTTCCTGCGCGCGCTGGGACTGCGCGGGGACGATGAAATTCTAAAGACCTTCTATACCGCCGACACCATTCAGGTGAAGGACGGCAAGTTGATGTGGGCCGTGAAGCAGGACACCGGCACGTTGACGCACCTGGTGGGCGCAAAGCCTGCGGTGGGCATCACGGTGAAGGGCGAAGAACTGGCTGTGGCGGGACGCAAGATCACCGCACACACGCTGAAGGGCCTGCGCACCCACAAGGTGGAGCAGATTGAGATTGAGCCGACGGAACTGGACGGCGCATACACCATTGCCGAAGTGGTGGACACGACCACCGGCGAGCTGCTGTATGACGCGAACCAGGAACTGAGCATCGACAAGGTGCAGAAGATTCTGGCCAGCGGCGTGACCAGCTTTGAGGTCTTCTTCCCCGAGCGCGACGAAGTGGGCAACGTGATTTCAAACACGCTGCGCCGCGACTCCGTGCGCAAGCCGGAAGAGGCGCTGATTGAGATTTACCGCAAGCTGCGTCCGGGCGACCCGCCGACGCTGGACACCGCGACTGCGCTCTTCGAAGGCATGTTCTTCGATCCGCGCAAGTATGACTTCTCGCGCGTGGGCCGTTTGAAGTTCAACATCAAGCTGTATGAGAACGGCGACCCGGGCCAGCTGGACAAGCGCACCCTGACGCCGGAGGATTTCTACTCGACCATCCGCTACCTGCTGAAGCTGCGCCGCAACATCGGCATGGTGGATGACATCGATCACTTGGGCAACCGCCGCGTTCGCGCAGTGGGCGAGTTGATGGAGAACCAGTTCCGCATCGGCCTGGTGCGTATGGAACGCGCCATCAAGGAAAAGATGAGCGTGTATCAGGAAATGTCGACGGCGATGCCGCACGACCTGATCAACGCCAAGCCGGTGATGGCCGCCATCCGCGAATTTTTCGGATCGTCGCAGCTGTCGCAGTTCATGGACCAGACCAACCCGCTCTCGGAAATCACGCACAAGCGCCGCCTGTCGGCCCTTGGACCGGGCGGTCTGTCACGTGAGCGCGCCGGCTTTGAAGTCCGCGACGTTCACCCGACGCACTACGGCCGCATCTGCCCGATTGAAACGCCGGAAGGTCCGAACATCGGTTTGATTTCTTCGTTGAGCTGCTTTGCGCGCATCAACGAATACGGCTTCATCGAGTCGCCGTACCGCCGCGTGTTGAACTCGACGGTGCAGGATTACGTGCAGGTGGTCAACGCGGGCGATAGCGGCTTGCGTGTGGATACGCCGCTGGAAAACAGCGACGCGCAGAAGCAGAACGCGCAGCTGAAGAAAGACAAGAAGCGCACGATGGACTTTATTCCATACAGCTTCTATCTTTCCGCGTGGGAAGAAGACCGTTACACGATTGCACAGGCCAACATCGAGCTGGATGAAAACGGCGCGATTGTGGAAGAGCTTGTGAATGCGCGTCGCCAGGGCAACTTTGTGCTGGTGAACCGCAATGAAGTGGATTACATCGACGTGAGCCCGAAGCAACTGGTGTCTGTGGCCGCATCGCTGGTTCCGTTCCTGGAGCACGATGACGCCAACCGCGCGCTGATGGGCGCCAACATGCAGCGCCAGTCGGTGCCGTTGTTGGTGAGCGAAGCTCCGCTGGTGGGCACGGGCATGGAAGGTGTGACGGCGCGCGACTCCGGCGCTGTGATTCTTGCCAAGCGCAACGGCATTGTGGACTCGGTCGATTCCGAGCGCATCATCGTGCGCGTGGAAGGCGAACACCATCCGACGCAGCTCTCGCGCGAAGTGGGATCGGACATCTACACGCTGATTAAATTCAAGCGCTCCAACCAGAACACCTGCATCAACCAGAAGCCGATTGTGCGTCAGGGAGACCGCGTGGTGAAGGGCCAGGTGATTGCCGACGGCCCATGCACCGAGCAGGGCGAGTTGGGATTGGGACGCAATGTGCTGGTGGCCTTTATGCCGTGGCGCGGTTACAACTTTGAGGACGCGATTCTCATCTCTGAAAAGCTGGTGCGCGAGGACTACTACACCTCGGTCCACATTGAAGAGTTTGAGATTGAAGCGCGCGACACCAAGCTGGGGCCGGAGGAAATCACCCGCGACATCCCGAACGTGAGCGAACACTCGCTGCGCGATCTGGACGAGTGCGGCATCATCCGCATCGGCGCCAAGGTTGGACACAACGACATTCTGGTGGGCAAGGTAACGCCGAAGGGCGAGACCCAGCTGACGCCGGAAGAAAAACTGCTGCGCGCCATCTTCGGTGAAAAAGCCGGCGACGTGCGTGATGCATCGCTGACGTGCCCGCCGGGCATTGAAGGCACGGTTGTGGATGTCCGCATCTTCAGCCGCAAGGGACAGGAAAAGGACGAGCGCGCCAAGCAGATTGAGATGGAGCAGATTGCCGATCTGGAAAAGAACCTGGCCGACGAAATCCGCATTCTGACCGACGAGCGTTTGAAGCGTCTGGAAGCGATCCTGGGCAGCAAGGAAGTGCAGGCCGACCTGCACGACGAGCGCACCAACAAGCGCCTGCTGACCAAGGGCGCCATTCTGGACCGCGAAACGATTGAACTGATTTCAACGCGCAACCTGAAGCGCATCCGCTACGCCGACAAGGACCCGCGGGTGAACGAGCAGATTGACGAAATCGAAGAGATGACCTCGCGCCAGATTGATGTTCTGCGCAAGATCACCAACGAGAAAATCAGCAAGCTGCAGAAGGGCGACGAACTGCCGCCGGGCGTCATCAAGATGGTGAAGGTGTACATTGCCATGAAGCGCAAGCTGAGTGTCGGTGACAAGATGGCCGGCCGTCACGGCAACAAGGGTGTGATTGCGCGCATACTTCCCGAGGAAGACATGCCGTACCTGCCCGATGGAACTCCGGTGGAGATTGTTTTGAATCCGCTGGGCGTGCCTTCCCGTATGAACGTGGGACAGATTCTGGAAACGCATCTCGGCTGGGCGGCGCATGAACTGGGCGCACAGATTGCCGAGATTGTGGAGAAGAACCAGAACGCGAACGAGATTCGTGGCGTGGTGCGGGAACGTTTTGCCGGCACCGCGGTGCTTCGCCAGCTGGAAGAGATGAACGACGACCAGTTGCTGAGCGCCACTGCAGGCATGAAGCGCGGCATCTGGTGCGGAACGGCCGTGTTTGACGGCGCACGCGAGACCGAGATCAAGGCGATGCTGGCTTCGGCCGGTCTGCCCAGCTCGGGCAAGACGGCGCTGTTTGACGGCATGACGGGCGAGGAGTTCGAACAGCCGGCGACGGTGGGCTACATCTATATGTTGAAGCTCTCGCACCTGGTCGACGACAAGATTCACGCGCGTTCCATCGGACCGTACTCGCTGATTACCCAGCAGCCGCTGGGCGGCAAGGCGCAGTTCGGCGGACAGCGTTTCGGTGAGATGGAAGTGTGGGCGCTGGAAGCATACGGCGCAGCTTACATCCTGCAGGAACTGCTGACGGCGAAGTCGGACGATGTCTACGGCCGCACGAAGATCTACGAAGCGATTGTGAAGGGCGAGGCGGCGATTGAACCCGGCGTGCCGGAATCATTCAATGTTCTCATCCGCGAGCTGCAGTCGCTGTGCCTGGATGTTGAGTTGATCAAGCAGCACGGAGACAAGAAGCAGCCGGTGCCGGCAGTTGCAGCGGCGGATTAGTACGGGAACGAAGCAGACCCGCACACGGTACTTGTGAAGTTATCAGCAATGCAGTAGCAACAGCAGCCCGGTACGAGGGAGGCTGCAGGAGATGAGAGATATATGTTCCGCTCCAGCCCATTTGAACTGACCGGTCCGATTACGGACTTCGACGCAATCCGCATCTGCCTGGCATCGCCGGAAAAGATCCGCAGCTGGTCGCACGGCGAAGTGACCAAGCCGGAAACCATCAACTACCGCACCTTCAAGCCGGAGCGAGATGGCTTGTTCTGCGCGCGCATCTTTGGCCCGGTGACGGACTGGGAATGCGTGTGCGGCAAGTACAAGCGCATGAAGCACCGCGGCGTAATCTGCGACAAGTGCGGCGTGGAAGTGACGCTGTCGAAAGTGCGTCGCGAACGCCTGGGCCACATTGAGCTGGCCAGCCCATGCTCGCACGTGCGGTTCTTCAAGGGACTGCCGAGCCGCATTGGCCACCTGCTGGACATCAGCCTGCGCGAGCTGGAAGCAGTGCTGTATTTCGAAAGCTACGTGGTTGTGGATCCGGGCGACGCGCCGGTGAAGGAACGCGAAATCATCAAGGACGAGGCGCGTTTCCGCGAGCTCGACCAGCAGTACCGTCCCGGCGGCTTCAAGGCCATGATGGGCGCAGAGGCCATCAAGGAATTGCTGAAGCGCGTGAACGTGGATGAACTTTCCGTGGAACTGCGCGACCGCATGAAGTCGGAAAATTCGCTGCAGAAGAAATTGAAGTACGCCAAGCGCTTGAAAGTGGTGGAAGCATTCCGCAAGTCCACCAACAAGCCGCAGTGGATGATTCTCGACGTGATTCCGGTGATCCCGCCGGAGCTGCGCCCGTTGGTGCCACTGGATGGCGGACGTTTTGCCACATCGGATTTGAATGATTTGTACCGCCGCGTGATCAACCGCAACAACCGGTTGAAGAAGCTGATGGACCTGCACGCGCCGGAAGTGATTGTGCGCAACGAAAAGCGCATGCTGCAGGAAGCCGTGGACGCGTTGTTTGACAACGGCCGCCGTGGCCGCGTGCTGCGTGGCGCGAACAACCGTCCGCTGAAGTCGCTCTCCGATACGTTGAAGGGCAAGCAGGGCCGCTTCCGCCAGAACCTGCTGGGCAAGCGCGTGGATTACTCCGGACGTTCGGTGATCGTGGTTGGTCCCGAGCTGAAGTTGCACCAGTGCGGTTTGCCGAAGAAGATGGCGTTGGAACTTTTCAAGCCGTTCATCTATCACCGTCTGGAACAGACCGGCCACTGCACCACCATCAAGCAGGCCAAAGAAATGGTGGAGCTGCAGGAACCGATTGTGTGGGACATTCTGGAAGAGGTCATCAAGGACCATCCGGTGTTGCTGAACCGCGCCCCCACGCTGCATCGTCTGGGCATTCAGGCCTTTGAGCCGGTGCTGGTGGAAGGCAAAGCGATTAAGATCCACCCGCTGGTCTGCACCGCATTCAACGCAGATTTCGACGGCGACCAGATGGCCGTGCACATTCCGCTATCGCCCGAGGCGCAGGTGGAAGCCAGCGTTCTGATGCTGGCCTCGCACAACATACTTTCGCCGGCATCGGGCCAGCCGATTACGGTCCCGACGCAGGACATGGTGCTGGGTCTGTACTACCTGACCAAGTCCAAGGTGGGTGCGAAGGGCGAAGGCCGCGTGTTCGCCAACATTGAAGAAGTGTTGATGGCGATTGAAGCCAAGCAGGTGGAGACGCTGTCTCCGATTCGTCTGCGTTACACCGGCCCGGTGCTGGACATGACCACGGCGTATGACGATCAGGACCTGCTGCACACCGAACCGGTTGAGTACACCAAGCAGTACATCTCCACGACGGTGGGCCGCGCGATTCTGAACGATGCGCTGCCGGAAGGCATGCCGTACATCAACGGTCTGCTGAAGAAGAAGGGCATCGGCCAGATGGTGAACTACTGCTATCTGAACCTGGGCCTTGAAGTGACCGTGAAGATGCTGGACCGCATCAAGGACCTGGGCTTCCAGTACGCGACGCGTTCGGGACTCTCTGTGGGCCTGGATGACATGGTGATTCCGGAAACGAAATACACCGTGGTACACGATGCCGACAAGCAGGTGATTGCCGTTCAGCAGCAGTATCTTGACGGCGCCATCACCAACGGCGAGCGCAACAACAAGGTGATTCAGTTGTGGTCGACGGTGACGGAAAAGGTCGCCGACGAAATGTTCAACAACATGAAGCAGGCGGACAAAGACGGAGCCATGAACCCGATTTACATCATGGCCGACTCCGGCGCCCGTGGATCGAAACAGCAGATCCGCCAGTTGAGCGGTATGCGCGGTTTGATGGCGAAGCCGGACGGCTCCATCATCGAAACGCCGATCACGGCAAACTTCCGCGAAGGCCTGACAGTGCTCGAGTACTTCATCTCGACGCACGGCGCGCGTAAGGGACTGGCTGACACGGCACTGAAGACGGCCGACTCGGGATACCTGACGCGTCGTCTGGTGGACGTGGCGCAGGACGTGATTGTGAGCGAGCAGGATTGCGGCACCGTGGAAGGCATCTATGTAACGCCGATTATCGAAGCCGGCGAAATCATTGAGCCGCTGCGCGACCGCATCATTGGCCGCGTGTCACTGGAAAAACTGAAGGACTACGAAGGCAACGTCATCGTTGAGATCAACCAGGAGATCAACGAAGACCTGGCGAGCGCAGTGCAGGCAGCCGGTATCGAGAAGGTGAAAATCCGCTCGGTGCTGACGTGCGAATCGAAGCGCGGCGTTTGCGTACTTTGCTACGGACGCAACCTCGGCTCGGGCCGCATGGTGGAGTTGGGCGAAGCCGTCGGCGTCATCGCGGCACAGTCCATCGGCGAACCGGGAACACAGCTCACGATGCGTACCTTCCACATCGGTGGAACGGCATCGCGAGTTGCTGACCAGTCGCGACTGGAAGCGAAGAACGCCGGCACGGTGCGCTTCATCAACCTGGCCACGGTACGCGCCAAGTCGGGCGACCTGGTTGCGATGAACCGCTCGGGCATCATCTCCATCAACGACGAACGCGGTCGCGAAAAAGAACGCTACGCGATTGTGTACGGCGCCAAGCTGAAGGTGGAAGACGGACAGAAGGTGACGCAGGGCCAGACACTCGGAGAGTGGGACCCGTATACCTTTGTCATCCTGACCGAATTGGGCGGCACGATCCAGTTCAAGGACCTGCATGACGGCACCACGCTGCATGAAGAAATCGACGAAGTCACCGGCCTCTCGCGGCTGGTGGTTGCGGACTCTTCGGATGAAAAGCGTCAGCCGGCCATCATGATCAAACACGCCAAGGGACAGAAGCGTTACCTGATGCCGAGCCGGGCCCACTTGATGGTGCAGGACGGTGACGAGGTTTCGCCGGGCGACGTGCTGGCGAAGATCCCGCGCGAAACCACCCGTACCAAGGACATCACCGGCGGTCTGCCGCGCGTGGTGGAACTGTTCGAAGCGCGCAAGCCGCGTGAGACGGCCATCATCACCGAGATTGACGGTGTGGTGCGCTTTGGTGAAGTGAGCAAGGGCCAGCGCAAGATTTACGTGACGGCCGACAGCGGTGAGGAGAAGGAATACTCACTGCCGCGCGGTATGCACGTGAACGTGCAGGAAGGTGAACGCCTGCGCGCCGGTGAAGCCCTGATGGACGGACCGCGTAACCCGCATGACATTCTTGCCGTGTTGGGTGAGAAGGAACTGCAGGCATATCTGGTGAACGAAATCCAGGAAGTCTACCGGTTGCAGGGTGTGGGCATCAGCGATAAACACATCGAAACCATTGTGCGGCAGATGCTGCGCTGGGTGAAGATCGAGGACGTGGGCGATACGAACTTCCTTCTGGAACAGCAGATTGACAAGTTCCGCTTCACGGAAGAGAACGCACGCGCGATTGCGAACGGCGGACGCCCGGCGATTGGCCGGCCGCTGCTGCTCGGAATCACCAAGGCGTCGCTCTCGACCGACAGCTTCATCTCGGCGGCGAGCTTCCAGGAAACCACGCGCGTACTCACTGAGGCCTCCATCAACGGCTCTGTGGATTCGCTGCGCGGCCTGAAGGAAAACGTCATCGTGGGCCGCTTGATTCCGGCGGGCACCGGCATGGAGTACTACCGCAACGTGCAGCTTTCTCCGGAACTGGAAGAAGCCGCAGCACGCGTGCAGCAGGAAGTGCAGGAAGCCCACGCCGCAGAAGAACGCGAGCTGGAACAGATGCGCATGGAAGGCGAAGCGGAAGAAATGGCCGCCGAGTAATTCCACGCACAACGCAATACGAGAACGGCAGGGCTTCGGCTCTGCCGTTTTTTATTTCAATGAGTTGATTCATTTTCTGTTTCGCCTTAGTATCGCCTGAGTGGGTGAAGAAAATCACAAATCGAAGAGCGTCATTTCTCCCGGCCTGGCCGAGGAGGATTCTGACGTTGAGTTGAAGCTGCGGCCGCGCTGGCTGAAGGAATTCATCGGGCAGGAGAAGGCGAAGGAGCAGCTGCACATTGCGCTGGAGGCGGCGAAGAGCCGAGGCGAGGCGCTGGACCACGTGATGCTGTTTGGACCGCCGGGGCTGGGCAAAACGACGCTGGCGAGCATCATTGCGAATGAACTGGATGTTGCGTTCCAGCAGACTTCGGGGCCGGCGTTGCAGATCCAGGGCGACCTGACGGCGATCCTGACGAATTTGCGGGAGCGGCAGGTTTTATTTCTGGATGAGATACATCGTCTGCAGCCGGTGCTGGAAGAAAAAATGTACACGGCGCTGGAAGATTACAAGCTGGACATCATCATTGGGCAGGGGCCGGCGGCGCGGACGCACGTGATGGAGATTAAGCCGTTTACCTTTGTGGCGGCGACGACGCGGCCCGGGTTGCTGAGTTCGCCGTTGCGCGCGCGATTTGGAATCCTGCTGCGGCTGGAGTTTTATACCGATGACGAGCTGCGCTACATTGTGACGCGGTCGGCAGAGGTGCTGGGGATTGCAGTGGACCAGGACGGCGCGGCGGAGATAGCGATGCGTTCGCGCGGGACGCCGAGAATTGCCAACCGGTTGCTGCGGCGGGTGCGGGACTATGCGCAGGTGCGCGGGTCGGGAGTGATTGACCGGCCAACGGCGCAGGCGGCGCTGCAGTTGCTGGAAGTGGACGCGCATGGATTTGATGAGTTGGACCGGCGGCTGCTGCGGACCATCATTGAAAAATATGACGGCGGGCCGGTGGGGCTGAATACGCTGGCAGCGGCGTTGGCGGAAGAAGAAGATGCGCTGGAAGAAGTCTACGAACCGTTTTTGATTCAGGTGGGATTTCTGGACCGCACACCGCGCGGGCGTGTGGCGACCCGGCTGGCGTATGAACATTTGGGGATTACGATGCCGGGTAAGCCGTCGCTCTTCTAAAATTTTCCTGAGGAAAAATATTGCGCAGAAGAAATCAATTCCGGTGGCTGCTGATTTTTCTGCTGCTGGTGGCGCCGATGGCGCGCGCGCATGTGGGCTCGCCGGATGTGGTGGTGCAGATGCAGGCGGGGCCGTATCCGCTGCTGGTGAGCGTGCAGCCGGCGAGCGTGGTGCCGGGCGTGGCACAGATCCAGGTGCAGAGCAATGCAGAGGACATCAGCGGAGTGAGTGTGGCGCCGACGCCGCTGACGGGCGAGGCGGCACAGCACCCGCCGGTGGCGGAGGAATTGCAGCGCGCGCCGGGCCATGCGATTTTTTATTCCGGCAATGTGTGGTTGATGTCGAGCGGTGCGTGGCAGTTGCACATCACCGTGCATGGCGGGCGGGGCGATGGAGAGATTTCTGTTCCGGTGCCGAGCGTGGCGACGGGAACGTTGCCGATGCCGTTGTGGTTGACCGCGACGCTGGTGCTGCTGGGTTCTCTGCTGGTGCTGGGCATGGCGGCGATGGTGGGCGCGGCGTTGCGCGAGGCGAAACTGGCTCCGGGAGTGGCGCCGGACGGCGAGCATGTTCGCAGGGCGCGATGGGGAATTGTGGCGACGCTGGCGTTGTTGATTGGCGTGCTGGCGCTGGGTGGCTGGTGGTGGAGCAGTCTGGCGACGACGGCGAGAAAAAATCTATACAAGCCGCTGCAGATGGAAGCCGCACTGGACGGCAACCGGATGAAGCTGGAAATCAGTTTGCCGGATGCGGCAATGCATGATGCCAATGGATCTGCCACGCAGGCGCTGAAGACAAAAATCAATCCGCTGAACTGGGTGGAGACGCGGCGGCTGGATGACTTGCTGCCGGACCACGGGCACATCATGCATCTGTACATGGTGCGGCAGCCGCAGATGGATGTGTTGCTGCATCTGCATCCGCAGCAGACGGGCGTGGGCGAGTTTGTGCAGCAGTTGCCGCCGATGCCGTCGGGCGAGTACACGCTCTACGCAGACGTGGTGCATGAGGATGGATTTGCCGAGACGGTGGTGGGCGATATTGGATTGCCGCAGATTGTGAATGCGCCGCGGCTGAGCGGGGACGATGCGATGGGCATGGCCGAGCCGCTGATGAACGCCGATTGGCTGGCGACGAGCGAGACGCTGCCCGACGGATACACCATGGCGTTTGACCGGCCGCCGGTGTTGCAGCGTGGAGTGCCGGTACTGCTGCATTTTGAATTGCAGGACGCGAAGGGCAAACCCGCTGCCGACAGCGTGGACTACATGGGCATGCGCGGTCATGCGGCAATTATCAAAGTGGATGGAACGGTGTTTGCGCATATCCATCCGTTTGGCAGCGCGTCGATGACGGCATTGATGATTGCGAATCCGGTGAAGGATGAGAAGACGATGCCGGGGATGCAAATGGATACTGCAAGTGTGAAGACGGTGGAGCGTGCGGCGAATGTGGCAGTCTTCCCGTATTCATTTCCGACGGCGGGCAGCTATCGCATTGTGGTGCAGATGAAACATGGCGACGTGGTGGAGACGGGCGTCTTTGATGTCGCGGTGGATTGAGCCAAGCTAACGCTGAATGAGCTTCCTAGCGCTGAATGAGTTTTCTAGCGCTGGATGTCTTTCATCCACTCGCCAAATGCGAATCCAATACGGAAGAAAATTGCAGAGATGAAAACGGCGATCAGCAGGCCGCCGAAGAACTGCGTGGGCGATTGCGGCGGCAGGAACTGGTGCATCACGTCGGGCGACCACGAGGGTTCGCGGTAGGCGAAATAATCTGCGCCGAAGAAACGGTTGCGCGCGGCGGGCGACATCATGAAGTCGGCGAAGGGCCACTCCACTAATACAAACGAACCGATGAAGACGAAGCCGCTGGTGAGGCTGAGTTGCCACTTGCGCATGTGGCGGACCTGCTGCCAGAGATAGTCGAGCAGGAAGGCGGGGACGATGAGCAGCACGGGAAATTTTGGCGGGATGAAATGCGTGACCGGTTGAAAGACCGGGCCGAGCCGCGGCGTACCGGGAAAGAGCGGCAGAATTAATATCAACGCGATGAGAAAAAGTGTGTAGGCGGCGGCGGTGATGGTGTTGGCCCAGGGATGGCGCGAGGCGGTCCAGAACATGGCGAGCCAGAGGGGCAGGCCAAGCGAGAGCACGAGGTAGGGCAGCGCGCGGTGCATGGCGCCTTCAAAGGTGAACTCCATGCGCAGGAACATTTGCAGGATGAGCGAGGAACTGCCGACGTAGAGGAAGATCCACTGCAGGCGGCGATAGAGGGGCGAGCTTGTATTGTGCAGGCCGACGCGATTCATGTAGCTGAGCACCAGCAGAAGGATGCCGAGGTCGATGGCGATGACGCCGAGGAGGAGAACGATGTGCGGCGGGGAAATGATTTTTACGTCGAGGCCGTAGGCGTTGTGCCACCAGTTGTCAAAGGGCGCGGAGGTGAGCATGGCGATGCCTCCCCAGGCGGCGAGGAAGGCACCTAGCGGGCCGCGGAGCCAGGAATTGTCAAAACCGAC
>Ga0164297_10003131_pt1 | contig 15634 bp, 12 predicted proteins | sample GEODES058metaG_FD_113539 | JGI IMG/M metagenome (GOLD analysis project Ga0164297, IMG submission 113539) | Dystrophic lake water microbial communities from Trout Bog Lake, Wisconsin, USA - GEODES058 metaG | ecosystem: Environmental > Aquatic > Freshwater > Lake | place: USA: Trout Bog Lake...
TGGTTCATATAAAAGAGATGAGAAATATGTTAAAAAATCGTCAAGAAAATCAAGTAAAAAATTAAAAAAATATAAAGATTAATTTACTTTAAAATCGGCGTTTTAAATCTCCAAAGGTGTAAATAAAAAAAGTAATATAACTAAATGGACAACGCCAAGAATTCTATGAGAATATTTATTGATATTATAATTATGAATTCATACTAGATGTGATTTATTATTGAAATTTTATTATTATAATTTCATTAGTCATAATTTATTATTTTGCTAATTATGAAATTTTATTATTGAAAATTTATTATTGTAAATTTAGTTTTGTAATTTATTTTTGTGATTTATCATTGTAAATTAATTTTTGTAATTTATTTTTGTAATTTAGTTTTGTAAATTTAGTTTTGTAATTTATTTTTGTAATTTAGTTTTGTAAATTTAGTTTTGTAAATTTAGTTTTGTAAATTTAGTTTTGTAAATTTGTTTTGTAAATTTGTTTTGTAAATTTGTTTTGTAAATTTGTTTTGTAAATTTGTTTTGTAAATTTAGTTTTGTAAATTTAGTTTTGTAAATTTAGTTTTGTAAATTTATTTTTATAATTTATCATTGTAAATTTATTTTTATAATTTATTTTTGTAAATTTATTTTTATAATTTATTTTTGTAAATTTTTTTATAATTTATTTTTGTAAATTTTTTTTATAATTTATTTTTGTAAATTTATTTTTGTAAATTAGTTTTGTAAATTTATTTTTGTAAATTTATTTTTGTAATTTAGTTTTGTAAATTCATGAATTTTAACTGCGATTAATATTTTGCTTAATATAATATTGCAATTTTAATATAAAAATATAAATTATAATAATAAAATTGCAATATTATATTTTGCTTAATATAATATTACAATTTTAATATAAAAATATAAATTATAATAATAATTTATATTTTTAAATTTACATAAAGGAGGACCATATACAATTGAATATTATATTAATACATTAAAAGATAACTATAAAAAAATTATGATTGAATATATAACAAATAAATATTTAAAAAAATTAAATCCACCATTTAAAAATCAGACCATACTATTGATTATTTATATAGTATCTCAATTGATGACTTAGATGATTTATTAGATATGATTATATTAAAAACATGTCATTCTTTGGCAATATTATTTATTCATTATATGCAAAAAAATAATATTATAGATTTAGAACCATTATATTATCCACAAGAAATAAGTCAAGATGAAATATATAAAAAATTATTAGTATTAAATACTGTTAATAGATGTTTAGTTAAAATAAATAATTATTCATTTCACGAATTTATATTAGTAATTACAAAAAAAAATAAATATATTATTCAAGTAAATATGTATAATACTGAATTATATAATATATCTATAATTAAATTTAATGATGATTTATCTGAATTAAAAAATGGTGATAAAGAATTTTATGAAAGATTAAAATTAATTGAAAAAGATGATAAACGATTTAATGATAAAATTAATTTAGTATTTCATGGTTTTGTTTCGTATAAAATAGGTGTTTAAAATTAGTAAATTTTTATTAACTAATATAATATGCCAAATATTGTATTATTATTGTTTGATTTATTAGTATTGCCCATAAGTGTTTTAAGATTAATAATTATATATTATTTTGGTTCAAAATATGAGATTAAAGGATTTAAATTTTTAGATGTTATAACACACTCTGACAAACCATATTTTAATAAAGATGACCAAAATATAATAAATACATTAAAAGAAGATTATAGATTAACAATAAGAGATGATACAAGATTATATCCTTATGATTTATTAAATTTTGTTAAAAATAATATAAAAACTAAACAAGATGAAAAACAAGAGAATAATGATGAACTTAGTGAAGATTATCAAGAATTAGAAAATGATGAAAATAAAGATATAATTAATAGTATTAAAAATGAATTAGAAAATTTTTTTATATAATTTATTAAATTTATATTTTTTACATTTCCAACTATTCCATTGTGAATTTTGGATATTTTGTTCTTTTAAATTTTGTAATAAATTTTTATCTTTTAAATTTTGTAATAAATTTTTATCTTTTAAATTTTGTAATAAATTTTTATCTTTTAAATTTTGTAATAAATTTTTATCTTTTAAATTTTTATGTAAATTTATAATTATTATTATTAATCGCATGTATAATAATATAATAAATTAATTAGTGTTTATTTTCTTTTAATTTTCCAATGACATATTTATTTAATGCTTTTTTTACATAACGACTTTCGTGTGGGACATCATAAAATTTAAAATTATTTTTATGACAGAAAAGACTTAAAACTTTTTTACATTTAGTTAGAGTAAGAATTTCATCACCGATATAATCACTTTTTTGTTCTAAATCACGTCGCGAATCTTTGCTAATATCATTTAATTTAGATTCATCATGAGAGATTATTATAACACGTCCATTTTCGATTTTTAATAATTGTAAAGTTTCTGAAAATTCATATAACCATTTATCAAGATATTTGTGACGAGCTTCTACCACAACATCATGAATCGCGACTGGATTATCACCAATGCCCGAATCAGTATAATAATATGGTCTTATAAATGAATTATAAATTGGTACATTACTAATAACTGAACGTACAACGGGCACAGGAGATACAATATTATTATTGTAAATAATATTACTTGGAGTTACAACAACTGATGATACTGGAGATATAACAGGGGATATAACAGGGGATGATACAACGTACATTATATTATATATAATTATTTTATTTTATTATAAACTTAATTATTTCATCAATAATGAATAATGCTATATTAAATTTATTTATTTTTGTTTTTTTGTATATTTTTGAATATTCAATAATAATATGTTTATTATTTTTTATAAATTCAGTAAAAAATATTTCGATTTTTGCTTTTCCAATATATTTTGATTTAATTAATTTATATATTTCATCTATATTATTATTATTTGTAAATAAATGTTTTGTTTTATTATAAATTATATCAAAATAAAACATACATATATCACTGATAAATTCAAAAATACGATTATCAATAAATACTAGTTCATTGATATACCATATAAAACCAATGATAAATATTCGTTCTTTAGTTTTAAAATATAAATTTTTATTATTATCAATCCATATCAATAAATTTTCTAAACTATATATTTGATAATATTTATTTAAAAAATTTATTGATGTTAAAAGTAATACTGGTTGAATTTTACATTCATCTATATAATATTCAACATCATCTTTTATATATTGATTAACAGAACAAATATAATTTTTAGTTGTATTTGTTATTTTTTTCTTAGTTTGTGGATGTATAAATATTTCATTTGGAGGATGACAAACGTCCAAGCATTTATAATTATTTTTTGTAATAATATTCATATATAATAAAATATTAAAAAATATTGAAATTTTAATATTAAAATGAATTTATATTAATTAATATAATTAATATAATATGTTGTCATCATCATTAATTAAAAAAATAAATACTCGAGTCATTGATTTATTTGAGAATGCTTATAAAGATAATGAATTAGATAGTATTGATATTAAACAAGAAATACTTAATAAAATTCTTCCATATCAAACATTACATACAATAAATATGATTTCTGCAGTTAAAAAAAATATTTCATCAATTGATGCAAGTAGCACTGGTACCGGTAAAACTTATACAACGTGTGCAGTTTGTAAGCAATTACAATTAATGCCACTTATTATATGCCCAAAAAGTATTATTAGCACATGGAAGCATATATTAAAATATTTTGATGTAAAATATTTAGATGTAATAAATTATGAAAGTATTATTTCTAAAACACAAGATAAAAATAGTTATATTAAAATAATAGATAATAAATATAGTTGGGATTTTACAAATTATAAAGAAAATATAATTGTTATATTTGATGAAGCACATAAATGTAAAAATCCACAATCAAATAATGGTCGATTATTATTATCAACAAAAGATACCATAAAAACATTATTATTATCCGCAACAATTTGTGATAAAGAACAAGATTTTTATGTTTATGGATATATTTTAGGATTGTATAAAAGAAAAAATGAAGGCAAAAGATGGATTGAGTCAATGAAACGAGAAATGAAAAATCAATATAAAAATAAAAGTTCCAATATTCTTGAAAATTTTATATTTCCACAAAAAGGCAGTAAAATGTCCATGGCTGATTTAGGCGACAATTATCCAAAAAATCAAATTAGCGTTGAATGTTATACAATTAATGATGATGAAATTAAAATCATAAATGAATATCATAAAGATATTAAAAATAAAATTCAAAAAATAAAAATTGCAGAAAATATAAAAATGAGACAAATAATAGAAAAAATTAAAATACGCATTATGTGTGAATTATTTGATACTTATTATGCAGAAAATAAATCAATTGTGTTTTTTGTTAATTTTCGAAATTCTCATAAACTTATAGAATTATATTTAGAAAAAAAAAATATTAAATATGCTAACATTAATGGTTCTCAGAATGAAAAAGAACGTGATGAAAATATAAATCTATTTCAAAATAATGAAGTTAGAGCAATTATATGTATGATACAATCAGGGGGTATTTCAATTAGTTTGCATGATATCAAAGGAACACACCCCCGAATATCATTAATTAGTCCATCATATTCTCATATTGAATTAATACAAACAATTGGCAGAATATATAGATCCGGATGTCTTACACCTTGTTTGCAAAAAATAATATTTTGTGCTGATACTTTTGAAGAAAATATTGTAAAAATCTTAAAAACAAAAAAAGATGTATTAGATACTTTAACTGATAAAGATTTTGATTTTTAATTTAATAATTTTTTATTTGGTTTATGATTTTTGATTTATGATTTTTGATTTATGATTTTTGATTTTTGATTTTTAATTTAATAATTTTTTATTTGGTTTTTGATTTTTTTTAATTTGCGTACCATAAAACATATATGTGTCATCTACATTTTTTGTCATATCTAAATGCGAAAAATCTTGTGCTAATTGTGTACAATAATCAAACATTCTTGAAGTATTTATAACATTAGATGTATCAAAATTTAATTTTTGATTAAATTCATAACATTCAGCAAACATACATGACATATTTATAACTTTACTTGTATTAAAATTATCTAATGATTTATTAAATTCAGAACATTGATAAAACATACCGCTCATATCTAATACTTTAGATGTATCAAAATTATTAAGTTGTTGATTAAATTTATAACATTTAAAAAACATAAAAGCCATTGTTTTTACTTTTGATGTATTAAAATTATTAAGGTATCTATTGAATCGATGGCATCTATCAAACATATTTGACATATCTGTCACATTAGATGTATCAAAATTTGAAATATCATTGTCAAACCAAAAGCAACCAGAAAACATATTACTCATATCATTTATATTTTGTGTATTAAAATTTGACAAATCACAATTTAATATATAACAATTATAAAACATTTTTTTAGTTGAACTAATTTTAGATGGCAAATAATTAGGCACACTTTCTAAGTATATACAATCTGAAAAATTTATATTTATAAAATCATGAGTGCCATATGATATTACATTACTTAAAGAATGGCACCCTTGCAATGTTTCATAATTTAATTGTTTAGCGTCGCTATATACTTTTACAATATATTGTCCAGTATTCTTAAATATGTTATAATGTTTATTATTTATTGTATCCTCATCCCATATTATTTCTAAAAAACTATAATTATAAATAGGAATAATAATTTTTTTATTTACATTTTTAATATCATATTTTAATATTAATGGTTCATAATAAAATTTACCCATAATGCGATATAATTCTTTTTCGACTAACATATTATTTAATAATTCTTTAAATTGTTTTATCATAAATTTAATAGTATATATATTATTTTATATTAATATATTTAAATTCAATTTTTATTTATTTATAATATGTCAAGTATTATAAATAAAAATCATTATTGTTATATTTTACAAAATATAGAGAATGAAAAAAAAATTTATATTGGATATACAATAAATCCATCACGAAGAATTAGACAACATATACAAGAAATAAAAGGGGGCGCGAAATATACAAAAAATACAAAAGATACTAAATCGTGGAGAATGATTATAATTATAAAAGGATTTCCAAATATGATAAATGCTTTACAGTTTGAATGGAGATTAAAACACCCAGACAATAAAAAAAGAAGTAAATATTATTCAATTGTGGATGCAATACATGGATTACAAAAAATATTAAATTTAGATAAATGGACAAATAATTCAACAATTATGAATAAAGATATAAATTTAATAATATGGATATTAGATGAACTTTCACAAAATTTAGTAATTAATAATGATAATATAAAAATTAATATTGTTAAATTACAAACAAATAATATTATAGAGTATTTATAAATATGAGTAATAATGAATTTGAAAATGAATTTATTAATAATGAATTTTCTATATTGCTCAATACACATGTCATAAAATATACATTCCCGAATTTAAAAATAAAAGAACAAAATTTATTGCATCAATATTTATGTGATTTGATTCAATGGATTGCTTTAGTTCATAATGTATGGAATGAAAATTTTATTAAAAAATTAAAAATGAATAATTATCGAGATGCGCGATGGTTATTATTATTACTTTTACCATATATACACATTGAAGCAGATAAATCGAATATATATAGTTTAAATGATATATATGTAAAACAAGAAAATGAAAATACAAATATAAATGAAGAAGAACCAAAATTTATTTATTCTAATATACAATATGGAAGACATAAACAAGGTAAAATTAATACTTTAATAAATTTTGATGTTAAACATTTAGAACAAAATTATTATTTTTTATTACAAGCAATAAAAGAAAGTAAAAATAAATTACATGTAAATTGGATAGAAGTATTACCCGCATTAGATGAAAATATAAGTATCGCAAATGAACTTAAATATATTGATCCGATTGATAATTATGTAAAAAATAAAAATATAGTAAATTTACAAAATAAATTTAAAAGTATTAATATTGAAGATGTTTATAATACAATTTCAATAAGTTTATATGAAAATATTAAAGATTATAGATGGTTAATTTTTGATTGTGCTATTTATTATGAAAATAATTATATTATTGTTTCATTGTTACAAACTCTTGAATTAATATTTGCGAATACATTAGAAAATATTATTAATATTAATGATGAACCAGAAACAATATCTGAAAATATTATTTCTAATATTGAAAAAAGATGGAATAAATTTTTAAATAATTATGAAGAAAATATTTCTTGGGTTTATAATAGTGCGACTATTGATAATTTAACAATGAATATTATTATTAAAAGTATAGTAATCTTTTATAATAAACAACATAAATTTACAAAGAAAAATAAAAATACATATAAAGTTCTTGATTCATTAAAATATTTAGATCATCACGACGATGAGGTACTTATTAATGATGCTATAATATCAAAAGAAAAAATATTAATCACTGCAAAAACAATTGATATCAAAGATTTAATACAATTTTTAAATTACAATATAAATTATTTAAAAAAATCATGGTATGGGTCAATGCTTTTTGAAAATAATATTTTAAAAAAATTTAATAATGATATTATTATTGATACATTTGTAATAAATTTAAAAAATATATATAGTTATTGTAAATGTTTTTTAATAAATAAAAATCAAGATAATTACACATTGATGCCTAAAAAATGGTCTAGCCTTGATAAACAAGATATTGAATTAATTGAAGAACGCTTAAATAAAAATAAAACTAATATTAATTGGTTTGTAATAGATAATAGTTTAAAACATCGAGAAATGCTTAAAAATTATATTGTTAATACAAATATTTATGCTCAAAAACAAAAAATATTTACTGAAATACAATTATACATAAAAAAAATTATTATCATGAGTTTAAAATTTAGAGGTGTTTTATCTTTTCTTACATTTGATAATTTAGATTTTAGAGACATAACAAAATATGATACAACAAATAATGATGATAAAGCTAAATTAAGAAATGATATTTATGAAAAATATAATAATTATAAAGCATATTATTATTTGACAAATAGTGAATATACATCAGTATATTTTGATGTTATAAAAAATTTTGATTGGACTTTTAATACTTCATTTCATTGGATTGCACAAACTCATTTTATTTTAAAATTTATAAATAATAGAATAAATTATATAACAGCCGGAACAGGAGCCGGTAAAACAACGCAAATACCCAAATTATTTTTATATTATTATAAATCAATTGATTATAAAGATGACGCAACAATAATTATATCCGTGCCGCGCAAAACTATTTCATTGGATACGAGTAAATATGTTTCTAAAGAATTAGGCATACAAATTAATAATAATAATATACAGCAACAAACAAGTAGTGAAAATACAATAAAAAAAGGAAATTATCCAAAAATACAATTTATAACAGACGGGATTGTTATTAATAAAGTTAAAAATCCATTTATTAGAGAATATGAATCCTTATCAATATCAAAATTTCAAAATGATGATTTATTTGATGATAAATATTTATATTTTAAACATAATGCCACAATTTGTGATTGTATTATAATCGATGAAGCACACGAACACAATAAAAATATGGATTTAATATTAACATTATTAAATAATTGTTTAAAATATGAAAATCGCATAAAAGTATGTATAATTAGTGCAACAATTGATAATGATGAACCAATATATAGAAGATTTTATAGACATATAAATGATAATTTAAAATATCCACTTAGTCGATGGATTGAAAAGCACAATCTTGACAGAATTAATATTGATAGAAGATTACACATGGCACAACCGGACGAAATTTTATATAAAATAGAAGAATATTTTTTACCCGAAAAAAAAGATAAACCAGCAGAAGTTATTAAATCAATAATAACATCAACAAATACAGGAGATATATTATTATTTATGCCCGGAAAAGTTGAAATATATAATATTATAACAATATTAAATGAACCTAATTTTTTGCCAAACAATGTAATTGCGATACCATATTATGCGGATGCCCCAATTGTTCTTAAACAATTTGTAAATAACATACGAACGCAAAAACATTTATTTAAAATAAATAAAACAAATAAATTTGACAATATTAAAACAATAGATCATTTTGCAGCAGGGGACCAAACATATTCACGTTTTATTATTGTATCAACAAATATAGCAGAGGCTAGTATTACAATAGATACTTTAACTCATGTTGTAGATACCGGAACACAAAAAAATCTTATATATGATACAAACAGTAGAAAAAGTTCTATAAAATTATCATATATTACAGAAGATAGTAGAAAACAACGCCGGGGACGTGTTGGGCGTGTTGCGAAAGGATATGCTTATTTTTTATATTCTCAAGATGATGTTAAAAAAAATAAAAAACAATATGAAATCGCAATAAGTGATATTAGTATAAGTGTATTATTAAATTTATTAAAGAAAAAAAAAGATGTATCAATTGTTCCAAAAGAACTTACAAATATATTACATGGAGAAGAATTAAATAAAGATATTATGAATTTATTTTTTGTAGAAAATAAAAAAAAAATAGAAAAATTAGAAAAATGGATTAATTCAAATATTAAAACTTATGACACGACGAAAGAGCATTTAACCAGATATATAACAGAATTATGTAAAATTTTATTAGAACAATACACAATAAAAAATCATCAATACACATATATTGGTAATACTGAAAATTATGATAATTATAAAATTAATAAAGATGAATATTATAGTTGTTTTTTATCAGGATTTCACAAAAGACAAATAAATGATACAACAGGAGTATTTTATCTTATTCATCCAGAAGAATTAAATATAAAAAGAAACATTGCCGGAAATATAATACAATTTAATAATGAAAATATGAATTTAATACAATCAGATAAAATGATTAGTTTTTGGTTACTATTATTTAATTATGGATTTATAAATACAAATTTAGACAAAAGAAATAATAAAAAATATATTTATAAAAATAATTGGGGGTTGGTATTTAATAAATTAAATAATATATTCATTACATCATATAAAAAAAATATATTTAATTATATAAAACAACTTTTTTATGGAAGAATATTATTAAAAGATAAAAGTTTTGCACAATTTATGCACATACTTGTATTATTAAATGTATCTAATGGAGATATAGAAAATTTATTTGATTTTACATATTTAAATTTATATAATCCGCAATTAAGTATATTTAAACAAAATGAATTAAAAAAATTAGAAATACAAAAATTAGTACATTTTTTAGAAATGCCGCATTATAATACTTCTGATATTAATTTTTATAAATTACTTGCAGAATATTTACAAAAAATTTATATCAAAGTAAATAATAATATTAAAATAATAACTCAAAATGACGTTGATTTATATATTGCAGATATTAATAAAGAAGAAAAACAAGAAGAAATATTAGAATATGATGCGGAGACAGATGCAAAAGCAAATATTAACAAACAAGAACAAGAACAAGAACAAGAGCAAGAACAAGAATATAATAAATATACTAAAATTAAAAATACATATAGAAATAAATTATTAGAGAAAAATTTATATGAAGAATTAAAAATAACATTTTCAAAAATAAAAATAAATATAAAAATATTAATGAAATATTTTAGTGAATATATGATATTAATAAAAATATGGAATAAATTTATAGAAACAGAAACTCATTTTATGAAAACAATTTCAAATGATTATCATGGATTATATAATAATTTACTTACAACATATAATATTGAACCATACACGGCAATATTTTTATTATCAGACCCATACAATGTAATGTATAAATGTATTAATACAAATAGTTTTTTTTATGTGTATAATCCATCACTATTAGAATTAAAAATGATTAACACATCAACAACAACAGTTGATAGTAAATTTCATAATAATTATATATTGAGTATATCTGGTGTGAATAAAATAAATACATTAATAAGCATAACACACAATGAATTACAATTAGTAGCAAATATATATAGATTCACAAGTTATTTTATTAGACAGAATTATAAAAATATAAAATTAGAATTAGAATTAGATAAAATAACATACATAAATAAAGGAACAATAAATAATATGAATTATACAATAAAATTTGTTATAGAACATTTAAAAGAAAATAATTTATCACGTACAAATTCACTAATAGAAAATTTATACAGAACATTTTTAGATACTGATTTATTAGAAAATGTATTAATTTAATTTTACTATTTCATTGTTTAACAAATATAATAATTTATTTATTTGTTGATTTGTATATTTATTATTCATGAAATCATTCATATTAATGTCAATTTGTTTTAAAAATTTATCTCTATATTCTATAATATTTTTAGAATAATTGCGTATAATATTTTTATAACTTAATTTTTGGTCTTTAATATTTGCTAATAATATTTTAATTAATTTATTTCTATCAATATCTTCATAAGTCAATCTAAAATCAATATACCATATAGCCCATATAGCACAAAAACCTTTTGGGTCACCAATTTTTATACTATTATTTTCAACTGAATCAAGAATTTGAAAACTTATTTTTGGTAGATATTTATCGGGTGAAATTAATATAATTTTACTATTAATATTTTTGAAATATTTTTCAAGTAATTCATCCAAATATTCAGCTCTATAATTAAAATTTGATGTAATATTTTTTCCGTGTGGTTCAAATCTTTCAATTTCATAATTATTTTTATCAAATAATAAATAATTAGAATGAGAACCATTTTTTATTTCAATTCCAATTGGTATTATAATAAATCTTCTTTTATTTTCTAAAGCTTTTTCAAATAATGTCACAAAATTTTCTATCATTATTAATTTACTATCTTTCCAAACTATTTCAAAATTAATAAATTCACAATTATCATTAATCACCATTCCACGTTCTTTATAAAAATCGCACAATCTTTCATTTATTATTTCATTTTTATTATTTATGATTGAACATACATTATTATGTTTTTTTAATATAAATATAATTCCAATTAATATATCAAATAACGTTCCCGTAAATGTGCAAAAATCAATATTCTCTCCTTCGTCTAATGATATACATTTTTTAATATCTCGTGGATAAGATTTTACACATGTATTTATTTGTTTAATTTTAAATAATTCTAAATTATTTAATATTTTTTTTTTAATTTCATTCATACAATATTTTTCATTTTTATTATTATAATTTTTACAATTATTATCAATTTCTTCTATCCATTTTTTATTATTTGTTTGTAAGACATAAATATATGCTTTTGCTAGCATATTCATGAATGCTTCTTTATCATCTTTTGAAATATAATTTAATGGTGTTTTATCATCATCATTTAAAACAAAAATATTTAATTTTTTTTTATTTAAAATATTTTCATAATTTTTCCAAAGATTATTTATACATAAATAATGTAATATTGAATTTCCATATTTATCTATTATATTTACATTTGTTTTTTCTATTAATGTTTCTAGATAATAATTTTTTGATGAATCATAATTCTCAAATAATATATGTAATGGCAGGTCCCCATATATATCAGTTATATTACAATTTATATCTTTATTTTTTATTAATTTTTTATAACATTCTTTTTCATCTTGTTTTATACACCACATTATTGGGGTATTACCCATATTATCTTGCACATTTGGATTTGCGCCATGATTTAATAATTCATCAATCATCTCATAATTATTCCAAGCTACTGCATAATGAAGGGGCGCATATTCATTGCTATCATCTTGAATATTTATATTTGCACCATATTCAATTAATAATCTGACAATATCATTTGCTTGTAAATTTAATGCTAAATGTAATGCTGTATCCCCTGTATGTAATGTTTTATTATTTATTAAAACATTGTTATTTTTGAGTATTAATTTACAAATATTTATATTTTTTTTTCTTACTGCAAGATGCAAAGAATTATAACCATCGTTATTATAAATATTTATATTTGAATTATTTTTTAATAATAATTCTATTATTTCTATTTTATTATTTTTTATTGCATAGTGTAATGGTATTTGTCCTGCATTATCTTTTATATCAATAATTGACAATCCAACTCCATTTGCTGCATAATTTAATATTAATTCTATAATTTCATAATAATTTGATATTATTGCTTCATATAATATTGAGCGATTATAAAAATCAACAATATCAATACTACTCTTTTTTTCTAATAATAATTTTACAATATCTGGTCTATTATATTTTATCGCATATAATAATAAATTATAATTATTATCATCCTTTTGATTTAAATTTATATTTTCATATTTATTTATTATTTCTTTTAATTTCTCCCATTCATGATTTCTCATACATTTAAACAAATATTCGATATTATTATTTTTATTATTATCATCCATAATTATTATATAATTATAAAATTTTTATTGTATTGTTTATTATTTATTTATATAAAAAAATAATAACTAAAATTTATTCTCTTAAACTAACAATTAATTTATCAATATAATAAATAAAAATTTTTTCTAATATTAATTTTCTTGATATATGATATTTTCTAATACTATCTAATGCCATTTGAAAATTCATAAACATAATATTGCCAATTTCATCTTTTTGCGATTCTGTTATATTATTTTCTGGTTTTTTATCACTTATTTGTTCAGCAACAAAATAAATATGACGATATGAAATTCCATTTGTTCCTACAAAATCTTCAACTAATGGTTCAATTTCTTCTATTATTTTATAATCATTATTTGTATATCCTGTTTCTTCATTAAATTCTCTGATTGCACAATCAATATCACTTTCAAATTCATTTCTATTTTTACGTCCTTTTGGAAATCCCCATTCGTCATTATCATATTCTGGTGAAACTTTCTCTGTCAATATTTTTAAATTTATATATGGTCCATCTATTTTATCATCATTTTTTAATAAATTATAATTATTTAATGATAATTTTTTTCTTTGTATTAATTTATTTTCTCTGTTTCTCCATAAATCCTTCCATAAAATTTCAAATCCATCCTCTCTTGTTAATGAATTCTTTATTTTTTCTATTTCACTTTTTTTCATTTGTTTAAATAAATATTTTATTTGGTCTGTTTTATCTACTTTATACTCTCCTTTTATAAATTCACTATATCCTAAGCTATGTTTTCTACTAATTAATAAAAAATTAATATTATTTAATATACTATTAACATTATCCATATCTTTTTCTGTTATTTCTTGTCTATTTTTTTTATCTGTATAATCAATTTTAGATAAATCTATTTTTGTGTGTTCTGGTTTTATATTTTCAGTTCTAACATTATTATAATTAACTAATATTATTCCCCAACTTGTTGTCGGTTCTTTACACTCTTTATATGAATGAGTTTTATTATTACAATTTAAACACTTAAAAAATGTTTTTTTCATATTATTAATTATAATAATTAATAATATTTAACTAACACAATAAATTAATCTTAAATCTCCTCTTCTTCTTTTTCTTCTTCCTCCTCATCATCTTTGTCTTCATCTTCTTCATCACTTTCTGTTTCTAAATCATAATCACTTTCATCATTACTAATTATATTTTTATCATTATTAATTTCTTTTTTATTTATATTTTTATTAAAATCCATGTATTCTTCAGTTTCATAAATTTGTTGTAATTTATCAATAACTTCGTCGTCTTCAATAACTGAATCAATATAACCGAGCACAAATATTTCATTGCATCGATTTCTTATTCTTTTTCCTAAAACTTTTATATTAATCCATGTGCCATTTGTTATGGGTTTATTTATAATTTCTCCATTTTTATTTTTTGGATAATAAGCATTATTTCTAAATTGAATATTTTCTTTATTAATGTCAGTGCCATTAATAATAAATTTTATCGGTCCATTTTGTGCTTTAATTACAACATTATTAATACCAGTTATTTTTCCAATAATAATTGTTTTTTCTATTGGATTACAAATTCTACATTTAAAATTTACTTTAACTAATCCAGAATTTGTAAAATCCTCCGCCATTACATTTAATGCTCCTATATTTTCATCGACTCCGTATATTTTCTCAATATATCCATAATTTAAAAAACATTTATTCACATAATTATATTCTAAACTATGTTTAATTTTTTCTATAATATTATTTGTCATCATATTTGGTGTGATTCTAACTTCCGCATTCAATGTTGTCACAAAATATGGTCCGCTCATTTAATTATATTATATTTATATTTTTATCTTTCAATTAATATATATTTCAATTTTTTTATGATGGTATTATCTCATTTGTTTCTATTAATATTTTTTAATAATAAAAAAATATTAATATAAACCTGATAGAAATATTTTTAATCATAGTTAGTGACATAATAAATTTACAAAAATATATTTACACAAATATAATTACAAAAATAAATTACAATATTAAAATTTCATAATTAGCAAAATAATAATAAATCACATCTAATGAA
>Ga0164297_10003132_pt1 | contig 15633 bp, 8 predicted proteins | sample GEODES058metaG_FD_113539 | JGI IMG/M metagenome (GOLD analysis project Ga0164297, IMG submission 113539) | Dystrophic lake water microbial communities from Trout Bog Lake, Wisconsin, USA - GEODES058 metaG | ecosystem: Environmental > Aquatic > Freshwater > Lake | place: USA: Trout Bog Lake...
ACACGAGTACACAGCCCGCGGGCCAGGGCTGCATACTCGTGCCAGAAGGAGTGTCAGACTTACGAAGTTTAAAAAACTTCGTAAGTCTCATCGAGGTACGAACTTGGAAACAAAGCTAAAGGCATACCTTGCGATTGCCACGTCGCTTCCAACCCGCAATCCCTGGCATGCTCCTCGCAAGGACAAAGTATTAAAAAGGCAGATAAATAGCGTTGGCCCCGAGCGGTCAGCAGAACAGCTTCGGCCAAAATCAGGCAAAACGGTGGTGGGCGGTGTGATGGGAGGGGCATAGCAGCACTTTCTGAAGCGACGGCCATGCGCGAACGATCAGTGGGGAAAGTATGCTGCAGCCCGTGGTTTTGTTTGATTGTGCGGTGGGACTGTGCGAGAAGAAGCATTTCTGATGACATGGGCGCGCCTTTTGGTTACTTTTGGCGCAGCAAAAGTAACTAGGCCTCCGCGGCCATGAGCGGCGAATGTTTGTCCTTTGAACAAAGCACCTCCGAACCACAAACACCTCCATACCCCAGCCGCACTCACCCTTCGACGGGCTCAGGATGACACCCGGAGCTTTTGACGTTCAATGATAAAGAGCGTAGGGTGTCATGGTGAGCAGGGTCGAACCATGGTGTGTAAAGGCCTTTGCCCGCGTCACCCTTCGACGAGCTCAGGATGACACCCGGCGCTTTTGATGCCCTATGATAAAGCGCGTAAGGTGTCATGGTGAGCAGGGTCGAACCATGGTGTGTAAAGGCCTTTGCCCGCGTCGCCCTTCGACGGGCTCAGGATGACACCCGGCGCTTTTGATGTCCTAAGATAAAGCGCGTAGGGTGTCATGGTGAGCAGGGTCGAACCATGGTGCGCAAAGGCCCCGCCCGCGACGCCCTTCGACGAGCTCAGGATGACACCCGGCCAAACGCGCACCAGTACTCGTCAGGAATGTGACATGGCTTTTTTTGATCATTTGACTAATGACTCTTGACTTAAGACTCAAGACTTTATTAAAAAATAACGCTCCCCGTCTGTCTTTATCTTACCCGCATCCAGCAGCAAGCGGATAGTTTCAATGCGCTCCTTTTCGGTTCCGGCGCTAAGGTGGGTGATCAGCTTTTCGAGGCTTAGTTCACCGGCGCTGAGCAATTGGACAATGCTTGTGACGATATCATCAGTAATTTCTGAGCGGTTTTTCTGGCGTTTTTCTTCCAGACAGATATCGCATGCGCCGCATTTCGGTGCCGACTCGTCGAAATAGGCCAACAGCATCTGGCTTCGGCAGCGGCGGTGTTCGGCATAGGAAAACACGGCCTCCATCTTTTGGCGATAAATAGCTTTTCGCTTCTCTATATAACGTTTGTTAATGGCCAGCTCACGGTTTTGCTGGCGCGGTTGCAAGTAGGTAACCCGGGGCAGATCGCTTTGCGGCTGGTAATGGAGAATGCCCTCGGCCTCCAACTGCATTAAGCCTTCTATTACCTGCTGCACACTCAGGTTGGCACGGCGCGCCAGATCAAATTCGCGCAGGTTCACATAATTCTCGAATGAACCGCCGTACGATCGCAAAATGGTTTTAATAAAAGGATCCCATCCGGGGTTTTGTATCTGGTAATTATACAACTGCTCATTGCCCACCTCAAACTTGAACCGCGATGGCAGGAATACGCTCTCGGTAAACGCCAGGTATTCGTCCTGCTCCAGAAATTTAAGAGCATTGACAGTTTTAACCGGTTCCAGTTTATAACGCGAGGTAAAATCACCCAGATCGAGGTCGAAGCTGACACCTTCCCCGGTGCCATAGGCCAGTTGTACATAGCTGCCCAGGTAATGATACACTTGCCTCACCTCCTCCACTGTCGGGAAATTCGACAGGTATTTCTTTTCGCTTTTCAAGCGGTCGGTATAATTGTAAAGCAGCACGGCGTAAGCCTTGTGGTTATCGCGACCGGCACGGCCTGCTTCCTGGTAATAAGCCTCCAGGCTTTCCGGTGGATCTTTATGGATCACAAAACGCACCTCGGCTTTATCTATCCCCATACCAAAGGCATTGGTTGCCACAATGATGCGGGTACGGTTCTTCTGCCAGTCGTCCTGTCGTTTGGAGCGTTGCTCCATATTCAGCCCCGCATGGTAAAAATCGGCGCTGAAACCATTTTCCTCGTAAAACTTGGCTATCTCGGCCGATTCTTTGCGGCTGCGCACATACACAATTCCACTGCCTTTTACACCTTTTGGTATATCCAGCAGTTTGCGCAACTTGTTTTCTTCGTTCTGCACCACATAGCTGATGTTTTTCCGCTCGAAACTTTGCTGAAAAACATTGGATTCTTTAAATCTTAATTTCTTTTGGATATCCTCCCTTACTTCGGCCGTTGCAGTAGCTGTTAAAGCCAGTACCGGCACGTCCGGATGCAGGTCGCGCAGATCGGCAATATGCAGGTAAGGCGGCCTGAAATCATAACCCCATTGCGAGATACAATGCGCCTCATCAACCGCGATCAGGTTCACGTTCATATACCGGATCCGCTCGCGAACCAGTTCCGACAGCAGGCGTTCTGGCGACAGGTACAAAAACTTGGTATCACCATAAATGCAACTATCCAAAGTCAGGTCGATCTCGCGTTTACCCATGCCGGTAACGATAGACACCGCGGCTATACCTTTCGCTTTCAAATTCTCTACCTGGTCCTTCATCAAAGCGATCAGGGGCGAAACCACGATGCATACCCCTGGCCGGGTAAGCGCAGGCACCTGGAAGCAGACCGATTTACCCCCGCCGGTAGGCAACAAGGCAAGCGTATCCCTCCCCAGCAAAACCGACTGGATGATCTCTTCCTGAAAAGGCCGGAAGTTGTCGAATTTCCAATAATGCTTGAGGATTTCCTGGATGGTCATTTTTATTGCGGAATTCGGAATGTTGAGTTCGAATTGATTATTTCGTAAAAATGACAATAAATCATGATGCACCAAAAACTGAAATTGATTATCGTCTTAACCTTCGATAATTAGTAAAAAAGGAAGTATGGAATATGGGCAACACTCCGCATTTCCCAATAAATTCCGCAATTGACACTTCGCGCTCCGAATTCCTTTCACTCTTCGCCTTGCATACGCTTTATGCCTGTTTGTTAAGTTTTCTCCTCGCCCCTGCGCACGTTTCCCCCCCTCTGCTCGTTCGAAATGACATCGCTTTTTTTATCATTCCGCATTTGACACTTCGCACTCCGCATTCCTTAAAAAATTCCGCAATTGACACTTCGCGCTCCGAATTCCTTTCACTCTTCACCATGAATACGCTCTAGGCCTGTTTGATAAGTTTTCTCCTCGCCCCTGCGCACGTTTCCACCCCTCTGCTCGTTCGAAATGACATCGCTTTTTATCTCATTTCGCATTTGACATTCCGCACTCCGCATTCCTTAAAAAAATTCCGTAATTGACATTTCGCGCTCCAAATTCCTTTCACTCTTCACCTTGCATAGGCTCTTGGCCTGTTTGATAAGTTTTCTCCTCGCCCCTGCGCACGATTCCACCCCTCTGCTCGTTCGAAATGACATCACTTTTTTAATCATTTCGCAATTGACACTTCGCATTCCGCATTCCTTCGAAAAATTCCGCAATTGGCATTCCGCACTCCGCATTTATAATTCTTCATTATTCCTAACTTTGACACCATGAAATATTTGCTGACCGCGCTCATCCTAAGCTTTACCACCAATATTCTTTACGCACAAAAATGGAACGTTGACAATCCTCCCGGACCATCAAAAAAAGTGGCCATCACCACCAATGAAGGGACCTGGATGAACCTGGACGTGAGTCCGGATGGCGAAAATATCGTGTTCGACCTTTTGGGTGATATTTATACCATCCCGATCAAAGGCGGTAAAGCAACTACGCTTTCCAGCGGTAAATCATGGGATATTCAGCCCCGGTACAGTCCCGATGGTAAACTGATCTCTTATACCAGCGACAAAGATGGCGGGGATAATATTTGGGTGATGAACAGCGATGGCAGCAATAAACATCCCATCACCAAAGAAACTTTCCGGCTGCTCAACAATGCATCCTGGTCGCCCGACGGGCAATACCTGGTTGCACGTAAGCATTTTACGGGCACGCGTTCGCTTGGTGCCGGTGAAATGTGGCTATATAATATAAACGGCGGCGAAGGCATTCAATTGACCAAACGTAAAAACGACCAGCAGGACGCAGGTGAACCCATCATTTCGCCTGATGGCAAATATGTTTACTGGAGCGAAGACATGACCGGAGGCCCGGATTTTCAATACAATAAAGACCCAAACAAAGGTATCTATGTCATCAGGCGCCTGAACCGCGAAACCGGCAAGATAGACGAAGTTGCCGGTGGTGCCGGTGGTGCATGCCGTCCGCAAATATCGCCCGATGGCAAATTGCTTGCTTTTGTAAAACGCGTGCGCTTAAAATCAGTATTATACCTGCAAAACCTGGCTACAGGTGAAGAATGGCCGGTTTATAACGAATTGTCAAAAGACCAACAGGAAACCTGGGCAATCTTTGGTGTATATCCTAATTTCGCATGGACGCCGAATAGCAAGAACATTATTTTCTACGCCAAAGGCAAAATCTGGAATTTGGATATCAATACTTTAAATGCCGAACAGGTGCCTTTTGAAGTAAGCACGGTGCAATCGATCACCGAGGCTCTGCATTTCCCGCAAAAGGTTTACCAGGAGCAGTTCGAAGCAAAAATGATCCGGCAGCTCACTACTTCACCCGATGGTAAGAAAGTGGCTTTCAACGCCGCTGGCCATATCTATATTAAAACCCTGCCGGATAGTTTACCAGTTAGGATTGACACGTTAAACGACCTGGAATATGAGCCTGATTTTAGTCCGGATGGCAAATCGCTGATCTACGTTAGCTGGAGCGATGAATTGAAAGGTGCCATCAACCGCATCGACCTGGCAACACATACCATCAGCCGGCTGACCATCGAAAAGGGTTTCTATTATGCGCCGAAGTTTTCGAACAAGGGCGATAAGATCGTTTTCCGCAAGGGTGAAGGAAATGACGACCTGGGCTTTTCGTTCGGCAAAGACCCCGGAATTTATATGATGCCTGCAACGGGTGGCAAAGCCAAAATGATCATCGATAATGGTATCTGGCCACAATTTTCGGGCGACGATTCAAAAATATATTACCAGAGCAGCGAGGGCGAAAATAAAACCTTCCGTGTGATGGACACTACGGGCGCCAATCAGCGCACTTTGTATACTTCAAAATATACTACCCAGTTTGCGCCTAGCCCCGATGGCAAATGGATGGCCTTTACCGAATTGTTCAACTGTTACCTGACACCTATGGTGTATACCGGCGCGCCGCAGGAGTTATCGGCAAGCAACAAAGCTATACCGCTCAGCAAGCTAACCCGCGACGCGGGCACCTACCTGCATTGGAGCAAAGACAGCCAGCAATTGTTATGGACACTCGGTCCTAAATATTTTGTGCGTGATATCCGTAGCGCTTTTCCATTTGTTGCGGGCTCGAATGATAAAACACTGGTGTTAGATACGGTTGGTATCGATCTGAATTTAAAACTGAAGACCGACGTTCCAACCGGTTCGATCGTGTTTAAAAATGCCCGCATCATTACGATGAAAGGCGATGAAGTACTGGAGAATGCTACCATCGTGATCGACAAGAACCGCATCGTCAACATTGGTAAAAACAATGAAGTGGCTATACCGGCTGATGCGAAAGTCTACGATGCTACAGGTAAAACAATTATGCCGGGTATAGTTGACGTGCATGCCCACCTGCATGCCAGTCCGGATGGTATATCGCCACAACAGGATTGGAATTATTTTGCCAACCTGGCTTTTGGCGTTACAACCGCCCACGACCCTTCCAGCAATACCGAAATGGTGTTTAGCCAGTCGGAAATGCTGAAAGCCGGCGTAATGGTTGGCCCGAGGGTATATTCCACAGGCACCATATTGTATGGCGCTGATGGCGACTTTAAAGCCGTGATCAACAATATTGACGATGCCCGCTCGCATATCCGCCGGTTGAAAGAAGTTGGCGCATTTTCGGTAAAAAGCTATAACCAGCCACGCCGCGAGCAACGCCAGCAGATCATTGAAGCTGCACGCGAGCTGCAAATGGAAGTGGTACCTGAAGGCGGCTCGACCTTTTTTACCAATATGACGATGATCGTCGACGGACATACCGGTATTGAACATGCCATCCCGGTTGTACCGGTTTATAAAGATGTTAAATCGCTGTGGAATGCCAGCAAAACGGGCTATACCCCTACGCTGATCGTTGCCTATGGCGGCTTATTCGGCGAAAACTTTTGGTACGACCGCACCGAAGTTTGGAAAAACGAACGTCTGTTAAATTTTACACCTCAGTCAATCATCGATGCCCGTTCAAGAAGGCGCACGACAGCAGAATATGCCGACTATGGTCATATCGAAATCTCAAAATACGTAAAGCAAATAGCCGATGGCGGCACCAAAGTTAACCTTGGTGCACACGGGCAGTTGCAGGGCCTCGGCGCGCATTGGGAACTATGGATGCTGACCCAGGGCGGTATGACGCCCTTGCAGGCCATCCGTTGTGCCACGATCAATGGCGCATCCTACCTTGGTATGGATAAAGAGATCGGTTCACTCGAAAATGGCAAACTGGCTGACCTCGTGGTGCTGAATGACAACCCGCTGGACGATATACACAACAGTCAAAAAATCAAATACGTCATGGTCAATGGCAGGCTTTATGATGCCGATTCGATGAACGAGATCGGCAATCGCGAAAAACCGCGCCTGCGCTTCTGGTGGCAATTGAACCGCGGCGAAGCCATGAACCAACCCGTCGGCAATACCGAGACGTACTTATACGGCAGTCAGGATGGGGACTGAAATAGTTGTGAATGAGTGAGTGGGTTCGAATGAGTGAATTAGTGAATGAGTGAATGAGTGAATGAGTGAGTGGGTTTGAATGAGTGAATGAGCAAGTGAATAAAGTCCGAATAATGCTTTGGGATTCAGGTATAATCCTGCTGTAATCATAATCTGAGTAATCCGTGTAATCAGCCTAAATCTGTGATTCTAATATAGCCCGCGGAAGTCCGAAAGATTATGTTTGGGTTTGTTTTAAATTGAATGACGCTATAACAAATGGCTATTCCCTCATTTATTGACTAACTAGCCAATTCACCCACTCACTCATTCACTCACTCACTAATTCAGTCATTCCAACTCACTCACTCATTCACTCATTCACTAATTCACTAATTCACTCATTCACTCATTAATAAGCTAGCCACGTGTAAAACTCTGGAAAATCGCCGTTCCATTGTTTTTCGTTGTGTTTGGCTCCTGGAACCACCACCTCGGGCGAGTTACCCGGGCTTAGGCCCTTGCTCCTGGCGATCGATACCATTTTGTGCATATCGGACACCATATCATCGCTTTCGGCGTCACCACAGACGAAATAGATCCTGGCGTATTTGGGGAGATAGCTGGCGGCAGCATATTGGAATATCGCAGGAGATATCCAAAAAGCCGGTGAGAAAACACCTGCATTTCCAAATACATAGGGGTATTTTAAAATGGCATACATCGAGATCAAACCACCCATTGAGCTCCCGGCGATGGTCGTATGGCGGGCATCGTGCCGGGTACGGTAATGCTTGTCTATATAAGGTTTGAGGGTTTTTGCCAGAAATTCAACATAGTCATCGCCCCTGCCTTTGCCGTATTTGGTGTCGTAGGGATCATATTCAGTGATGCGGTTATCGCCGCCATGATCGATACCAACCACGATACATTGGTCTTTTGGAGGGAGCTTATTTAGCAACTTATCTATTCCCCACTCGCCATAGGCAGAAGTAAATTCGTCGAACAGGTTTTGACCATCCTGCAGGTAAATAACCGGGTATTTTTTTCCGGATATTGCATAATCTGTGGGCAGGTAGATCCAAACCCTGCGTGTCCTGCCCAATTGGGGCATACGGAAAGTATCGCTGAGTATATGCACGTTGGCGCTGGCGGTATGTTGCTTTTCAGCCGGCTTAAAATTGTCCTGCCAACCGGCAATGGTCAATTGGATCGTGGTATCGTGTGTGAGGGTCAGGCTTCGGTTCTCTACAGGTCCTCCGGTAGTATTACTTTCTACACTAAGCCAGCTGCCGCGGGTAATTTTAAACTGGTATTTTCCGGGCTTGAAAGTGCGGGTCAGACTGTTTCCTGAGAGGCTGTCGGGCATGAGTTCAAATGCCTTATCAGCAGGGTTCCAGCCGTTAAAATCACCGGCCAAAAACAGGTGTACACTAAGGTCTTTTGAGGGTGGGATTTGCCGGCTTATAAAGCTCACTTTCAGCTGCCCGAAAAGCAAAAAACTTTGTGAAAAAAGCAAAAACGCGCAGAAAAAATATTTTTTTATCATTTTAAATTGTCTTTTTTACAGTTATTTTTCCGGGAACGTTCCCGGTAACGTTTTCATTAAAGTAAAATTGCCATAAGTGTAATTCATACACTTAAAAATCTACAAAACTTGATTATTTAGTAAAAAATGGCCTAAAAACTGATTTTTTATCAAGAAAATACCCCTTGCCAAATTTTGCTTTAAAGTTAAATTTCATTGGCCCAAAGCGGCTAAAATTATCTTTTATATAACATTTGGAATTATTACTTCTAAGTGTAAATTAGTCACACGCTCTTAAAGCTAAGTTAACAAACCAATTTTACTCCGGTGTACACCGCCGTTTTTTTATTTACACACACAAAAAGTATGAGAAAAAATTACTCCAAAAAGTACTTGCTTCTTTGTGCATTTCTAATGATGTCAGTAATGGCATTTGCGCAAAAAGGAAGCATCAAAGGTAAGGTGCTCGATGAAACAAATCAGCCCCTGCCTGGTGTCGCAGTCAGCATTGATGGCACCACCCTGGGTTCAGCCACCGACGTTAATGGTAATTACACCATTTCGGGCGTTAACCCCGGCAATTATACCCTGACTGCTAAATTCATCGGGTATACAACCGCCAAGCAAACCATTACCGTAGGTTCTTCCGTAATTACAGTAGATTTCTCTTTAAAGCCTGACAGCAAGAATTTAAATGAGGTAGTTGTGATTGGTTACGGTACAGTAAAAAGTAAAGATATCACCGGCTCTGTCGCCACGGTTACTGCAAAAGACTTTAACCAGGGCGGAGCTACCACACCCGAGCAATTGATTCAGGGTAAAGTACCTGGTGTATCTATTATTTCAAACAGTGGTGCTCCTGGTGCCGGTAGTACTATCCGTATCCGCGGCGGTGCTTCCATCAATGGTAGCAACGATCCGTTGATCGTAATCGACGGTGTGCCATTGAGTAATGGTGGAATTGCAGGTGCTGCAAACCCATTAGATCTGATCAACCCGGCCGATATCGAATCGTTTACCGTATTAAAGGATGCATCAGCAGCTGCAATTTACGGTAACCGTGCGTCAAACGGCGTTATCCTGATCACTACTAAGAAAGGACAATCGGGAGCTCCGGTGATCAATTTCAGTGCCCAGGTTTCGGCAGGTACTTTACCTAAAGAAGCTCCGGTATTGAGCGCTGCACAATTTCGCGCCTATGTAAATGCCAATGACACTACTTCTACCGGCAAATACAAAGCTTTATTAGGCAATGCCAGCACAGATTGGCAAAAACAGATCTACCAAACTGCGATCAGCAATGATGATAACTTAAGCATTTCTGGTACAACAGCAAAAATTCCGTACCGCGTGTCAGTTGGTTATACCGATCAGAATGGTATCCTGAAAACTACTAATCTAAATCGTTATACCGCAGCAGTAAACTTAAGCCCAAGCTTTTTTACTGATCACCTGAAAGTGAATTTCAACTTCAAAGGTTCGCAGGTAAAACAAAGATTTGCAAACGAAGGTGGTGTGATCAGTGATGCGGTTGACTTCAACCCTACCCTGCCTGTATATTCAGGAAACAGTAATTACGGTGGTTATACCGAATTACTTGATCCATCTTCAGTAAGCGGTCTTAAATCACTGGCACCTCTTAACCCAGTTGGTTTATTGTATGAAAACAATAATACCAGTACCGTTCAAAGAGCGATCACCAGTTTAGCATTAGATTACCGTTTCCATTTCTTCCCTGATTTGCATGCCAATATCAACGCTTCCTATGATGGTTCTGAAGGTAAAGGCACTGATGTTATCCCAGGTTATGCTGCTTCAAATATTGACAGCTATAAAGACCCCAATACCGGCAAATATTACAGTGGTAACAAAAGCCAGTACAAACAAACTAACGGTAACAAGTTGTTTGAAGGATTCTTCAGCTACGGTCATGATTTTAAAGAAATCAAAAGCCATGTTGACGCTGTTGCCGGTTATTCGTTCCAGGATTTTAAAACAACCAACTATAACTTCCTGAGCTATTTTGCTGATGGAACCCTTAACCCGAATTCAACATTTAATTATCCTACAGATATTCAGGAAAGTCAGTTGACCTCACTTTATGGCAGGGTAAATTACAACTATGACGACCGTTTCTTCTTAACCGGTAGTGTACGTAGCGACGTTTCGACCAGGTTTGCTCCTGGTATTCGTACAGGTACTTTCCCTTCGGTGGCCGGTGCATGGAAAATCAGTAATGAAGAGTTCCTGAAATCGAGCACGGTTATTTCGACCTTAAAATTAAGAGCTGAATATGGTGTTACAGGTAACCAGGATGGCATTGGTAATTATGATTACCTTTCGCCTTACAGCCTGAGTAATACTACTGCTCAATACCAGTTTGGTAACTCATTCTATCAGTTATACCGCCCGGCAGCCTACTTCCCCGGCCGTACCTGGGAACAAACCTCAACGTCAAACATTGGTCTTGACTACGGTTTCTTCAATGACCGTCTGACCGGTAGCATCGAATATTACTACCGCAAAACCAAAAACCTGCTTGCTCCTGAAAACCAGCCTGCCGGTACCAACTTTGGCAACATCATCACAGCGAATATCGGTGATATGCAGGACAAAGGTCTTGAGTTGAACATTATCGGTCGTATACTTGATCAAAGAGATATTACCTGGACCGCAGGCTTTAACCTTACGGTTAACCGTAATAAGATCACCAATCTTACTTCGGTACCTAACCCTAACTTCCCTGGTTTGTTAACCGGAGGAATTTCAGGTGGCACAGGCAATACGATCCAGATCAACCAGGTAGGTTACCCAAGGTATACTTTCTTTGTTTACCAACAGGTATATGGCACCAACGGCAAACCAATTGATGGTGTATTTGTTGACCGCAATGGCGATGGCATCATCAACAACAAAGACCTGTACGAAGATCACAGCCCCGACGCACAGGAGTTTTTAGGTTTCAACAGTGATTTCCGTTATAAAAAATGGACCCTTGGATTTGTAGCACGTGCCAGCATTGGCAACTATGTGTACAATAACGTGGCTTCCTCTACCGGTATACAGCGTAACTTCCTGAATCCATTGGGCATTATTAACAATGGTTCTTCAGACGTTTTGGTTAGCGGTTTAACCGGAAATGGTAGCAACGATCTGTTGTCTGACTACTACATCCAAAATGCATCATTCTTCAGAATGGATAATATACACCTGAACTATAACCTGGGAAAAGTATTCAATGGCGGTTCCCTTCGTATCAGCGCTAACGTTCAGAACGTATTTATCATTACAGATTATAAAGGTGTTGACCCCGAAATTTCCAGCGGTTTAGATAATAATTTTTATCCCCGCCCAAGGACTTATGTATTGGGACTTAACCTGAGTTTGAAATAATTAGAGCAATAAAGAAATTTTGATATGAAAAGGAAATCAATTAAAGCATTATTAGTTACCGGAATTTTGTCCGTTAGTCTGATATCGTGCGATAAAAACAAAATTATCGCACCAAATGATGCTGTAACTTCCGCCCAGGTTTACAGCACGCCAGCCGGTTACAAACAGGCACTGGCAAAAGTTTATGGGTCATTTGCATTGACTGGTAACTCGGGCCCTGCCGGAAGCGGCGATATACAGGGAATTGACGAAGGTACTTCTGATTTTTTCCGCCTGTTATGGTACCTGCAAGAACTACCAACTGACGAAGCCGTTATCGCCTGGGGCGACCCCGGAGTACCTGACCTGCACGCCATGAACTGGTCATCGTCTAACGTGATCAGCGAAGGTTTATACTACCGTAGTTTATACCAGATCACACTGGCGAATGATTTTATCCGTCAATCGACCGACGCGCAATTAGCAAGCCGTGGTATCACCGGTCAGGATGCAACAAACATCCGTTACTACCGTGCCGAGGCCCGCTTCCTGCGCGCTTATCAGTATTCGGTATTACTGGATCTGTTTGGTAATCCTCCGTTTGTAACCGATGCCAACGCCGTTGGATCTATCATTCCACCTCAAACTGACAGGGTAACTTTGTTCAACTATATTGAAAGTGAATTGAAGGCTATCGACCCTTTATTGGTTGCTCCAAAACAAAATGAATACGGCCGTGCCGACCAGGCCGCTGCCTGGGCACTGTTAGCACGCCTGTACCTGAATGCACAGGTTTATACCGGTACCGCACGTTATAACGATGCGATAACTTATTCGAGTAAAGTTATTGCTGCAGGTTATACGCTGATACCGGATTACACCAAACTGATGCTGGCTGATAATAACAAAAACACCAGCGAGTTTATCTTAACTATCAATTATGATGGTAACAAAACTCAAAGTTATGGCGGTACTACCTTTATGACCCACGCCCCTGTTGGTGGTTCGATGCCGGCAAGTGATTTTGGTATCACTGGTGGATGGGATGGTATCAGGGTAACAAGTAACCTGATCGGTTTATTCCCTGCCAATGCAAACTTAACTTTCCCTAACAACGGCAACCCTGATACCCGGGCCGAATTCTGGACTCAGGGTCAAAACCTGGCTATCAATGATGTAACATCATTTACGGATGGCTATGCGGTTAACAAATGGCGCAATGTTAATTCAGATGGTTCGGGTGCCACCAGCTCAAGTTTCTCAGATATCGATGAACCAATATTCCGCTTATCAGAACAATACCTGATCTACGCCGAAGCAGTATTGCGTGGCGGTACAGGTGGCGATGCCAATACAGCATTGAAATATGTTAATTTGATACGCGAACGTGCTTACGGCGGCGCAGCTGGTGATATTAATTCAGGACAGCTTACTACACAGTTCATACTGGATGAAAGAGGCCGCGAGCTTTATTGGGAAGGTTTCAGAAGAACCGACTTGATACGTTATGGTTTGTTTACCAGCAGTACCTACTTATGGCCATTTAAAGGTGGCGTAAAAACAGGTACAGGCGTTGCTGATTTCAGGAACTTATACCCGATACCTGATGCTGACCGTGCTGTGAATCCAAATCTGAAACAAAATCCAGGATATTAATCTTTAAAATATATTGCTGACCCTTTTAACAATTTTTAGGAGAGTTAACTAAAATAAAAGCAACATGAAAACAGTGTTAACAAGATTTATGGTCCTGGGCAGTGCATCGCTGCTGCTCCTGGCCTCGTGTAAAAAGAACGACCCGATCGTTACCACCAATGGTGGAACAGCGGGTACGTTGGCAGCCAGTACCACTACACCGGTATTAGACAAAACCAAGCTGAGCGACACCACCAAAGTGATCAAATTTAATTTTACCAAGCCTAATTTTGGCTTTAGTGCAGCTGCAACCAACACCCTGCAAATTGATGCGGTAAATGATAACTGGGCACACCCTGCCTCAGTTACCTTAACCACCGGTGTTTATTCACAGGGCTATAGCATAGCCGATTTCAACAATTTATTGCTGAAACTGAATTTGCCGGCAGGTACTCCTGCGCAAATAGCAGCACGTATCGTTTACAATTTGGGTGGTGCCGCAAAGCCTATCTATTCAAATGTACTCGGTATTACCGCTACACCATTTAATTTGACCTCGTGGTTATACATTACCGGAGCATTTGCCGGATGGCAAAACCCGGGTCCACAGGAAGACAGCCTGGTATCGGTTACAGGTAATGGAGTTTATGTTGGGGTAATTAACTTTACTGCCGGCAATAACCAATTCCTGATCCTTCCAGCTAAAAACTGGAACAATAAGTACGCCACAAATGACGCGCAGGGAAGCACAAGTGCTACGGTAACTTACAACGCCCCCAACAACCTGTATGCCCCGGCAACACCGGGTCAATACATTGTGACGTTTAATTTGAATACCGGTACTATAACCTTCCAATTGGCTAACTCGTACAGTATAATTGGTTCGGCCACCCCGGGTGGCAACTGGTCGACTGACCTTGCCCTGAAATACATAAACGACGGTACCAACACCTGGAAAGGTACCTACCCGCTATTGGCTGGTCAGTTTAAGTTCAGGCAGAATGACGACTGGACCTATAGCTGGGGTGATATTTCGCCGGCTGATGGTGCAGACGCTACAGATTCAAATGGTGGAAACATTACCGCAACAGCAGGTACACATACGATCTCCTTTACAATACCGCTTACCGCACAAGGTAGCGGATCACCTTCTGTTACTGCTACCTATTCACTGAAATAGCAATAATACCATAGAGTTGATTGATTGAATTCCCGCTCCCGGTTTACCGGGGCGGGTTTTTTTATGACACGATTCCGGGACACGATTTTGGGATTTAAAAGATTGGTAGGATGCTAGGCGGTGAGTGAACACGATTGCCAGCGTCTGAAAGATGGGTAAGACTTTAACTAATTACTTTGAATCGTGTCCAAAAAAAAACTTACGAAGTTTTTAAAACTTCGTAAGTTTTGTACCGTCTACCGTCCATGAACTATGAACCATGAACCATGAACTATGATGAACTACCGACTAGCAATATCCACGTAATCCCTGTTGGTTGCACCAACAAAGATCTGGCGCGGGCGGCCGATAGGTTCTTTATGTTCTTTCATTTCCTTCCACTGGGCGATCCATCCTGGCAGGCGGCCTAAGGCAAACAGCACGGTGAACATATCGGTTGGGAAGCCCAATGCGCGGTAAATGATACCGGAATAAAAATCTACGTTAGGATAAAGCTTTCTTTCGATGAAGTAAGGATCTTTCAAAGCGTGTTCTTCGAGTCGTTTGGCTATTTCGAGCACTTCATCATCGATACCTAATTTTTCGAGGATATCATCGCATGCTTTTTTAATGATGCGTGCGCGCGGATCAAAGTTTTTATATACCCGGTGCCCAAAGCCCATCAGGCGGAACGGATCGTTCTTATCTTTTGCTTTTTTGATCCACTTATCAGTATCTCCCCCATCTTCTTTGATGCGTTCGAGCATTTCGATCACTTCCTGGTTGGCACCGCCATGCAGCGGGCCCCATAAAGCCGAAATACCTGCTGAAACAGATGCATAGATGTTAGACTGTGAGGAGCCAACGATCCTTACGGTGGAAGTTGAGCAGTTTTGTTCGTGATCGGCATGCAGGATAAGCAGCGTATTCATCGCGCTTACTACTACCGGGTCAATCTCTACCTGCTCGGTACGCTGACCAAAGGTCATGTGCAGGAAGTTGGTAACGTAATCGTATTTGTTTTGAGGATAGATATAAGGGTGCCCCAATGACTTTTTGTA
>Ga0164297_10003133_pt1 | contig 15633 bp, 20 predicted proteins | sample GEODES058metaG_FD_113539 | JGI IMG/M metagenome (GOLD analysis project Ga0164297, IMG submission 113539) | Dystrophic lake water microbial communities from Trout Bog Lake, Wisconsin, USA - GEODES058 metaG | ecosystem: Environmental > Aquatic > Freshwater > Lake | place: USA: Trout Bog Lake...
ATCGAGTTTCTAGAATCGCTAATAGAAGAATCATCGGCGCCAACGCTGGTGTTTTACCATTTTAAGCATGCGTTACAGCGCATTCAGGCAGCGTTTCCAGAGGCGCAGGTTCTTAACGATGATAATATGCAAGACTGGCGCGACGGTAAAATTAAAATGTTACTGGCGCACCCCCAGTCAGGCGGTATTGGGTTAAACTTACAGTGCAACGCCGGCGACATAGCGCAGACAGTTTGGTTTGATTTACCATGGAGTTCGGAAAATTATATTCAGGCCAACGCACGGATTTATCGGCAGGGTCAGGAAAAACCCGTTATAATTCATCATCTTACGGTAGAGGACAGTGTGGATACTCAGGTTGTCAAGGTATTAGAAGGAAAAATATCTCGGCAGGACGCGCTATTAGAGGCGCTAAATTTGCATTAATATAGAGCATGAAACCAATAACAATTTATAAAGTCAACGCGGTAAGAACCAAACTGTCCGACGAGGAGATCGACCCCATTGAGCAGGATGAGCCGGAATCGCACCCTGAAATAATTGCGGAGGGGTGGGTGCCATGGGATGCGGAAGACCTTTTGGACATTCAAAGGCTGATTGAGAACCGCATGCCGGAGCAGCAGAAGGTTGTTTTAGAGGCGTTCTTGGAAGGCAAGTCCTATAAAGATATTGGCGTAACAGAAAAATATTGGCGTTGGCATTTTGCCAAGGGCATTGAGTTTATTAAGAAGGAGCTAAGGGTATGACTGTATTTGTTGTAGAACATATGGAAGACGGTATCATGCACATTGACGTGGAAGAAACCGAAGACTTGGACACAAACCAGTTTGGCAAGATTAATAAAATCTTTTTGTGCGAAAACCACGAAGAGGCAGACTGGGTAGTTAGTCAATTAATGGATGGTGTTGATGATGTCTCAATTTGATGTCATTAATAACCCAAGGCATTACACCAAACACCCTAGCGGCGTGGAGTGTATTACCGTAACGGAGCATATGAACTTTAACCTAGGAAACGCGGTTAAGTACATTTGGCGGGCGGATTTGAAAAATGATGCCATCGAGGATCTACGTAAGGCGAAGTGGTATGTGGAACGTGAAATTCAACGGAGGTTAAAAAATGTTGATTAAATTAGACGAAGACTTTACCGATGAATTAGTCGGTAAGATCTTGATTCAAAACTATATTAATTTGAACCAAGATATTGAAAGGGTCGAAAATACCAAAATGTGGGCCCATGAAGATGATGTTGCCCTATGGAAACGCGTGGTCTACGCCCTTGAAATTCTGGGCGAATGGTACGTGTATGACTTTAAGGGTAAAGTTGAGGAGGCCAAATTAGATGAAGAGCTTCAATAACTACGACCGCTTTGATCTGGAACAAGGTATTCTGGATGTGTGGGGAACCACCGAGCTGATTGACGAATACCTGCGCGAAAAGTTTGATGGGCCCGAGTACCTATCAGAGGACGATGAACACAACCGGCTGGCTGCCATTAAGGAAGTCCTTAACATGAAATGCCAACGGCTGTGGGATGGTTTTGAAATAATGATTAAGACCAAACAATTTAGCCCCAAAAAGGCCGTACCAGAAACAGAGGAAGATTTAAATGATTGACATTGAGAAAACCGTTGTGACGTTGAAATACACGTTGCAAGATATTAACGAACTGATTAACATGATGAACAAGCCCTTTGCTGTGCCAGTTTTGGCATGGGCTAATTACATTAACGACATTCAGTTACAACTTAAACCCCAGATTGAAAAATTGAACGAGGAAGAAAATGAACAAAAAGACTAAAGAACAATATGTCCCCAAGGGCTTGCCTAAGGATGGAATGCTTGACACCAAAACAGCCGAAGTTGCCAGCGCACTTGTTAAGGCGTTTATCAACAAGGAGGTTATGGGTGACCTGCACCGAACCATCCAGCAGGTAGAGGCCATGAAGGCCGCGCCACCAAAGGGCGTCCCTGAAAAATAATTTGCATTAATATAGTTAGGAGAACTATATCATGGCAACTAAACCCGGACTCTACGCAAACATTCACGCAAAACAAGAGCGCATTAAGGCGGGCTCTGGTGAGAAGATGCGGGCTCCGGGTGCCAAGGGTGCGCCGACCGCCAAGGCGTTTAAAGAGTCTGCTAAGACCGAAAAGAAGAAAAAATAATGGCAGTCAAACAGAATTTTAAATTTACGCCGGAGCATGCTGCTCAGGTTATCGAGCTGGGTAAGCAGGGTGCTTCCCAGAAGACCATGTACGCCTCGCTGGGCATCAGCAAGGCCACCGCGGCGCGTTTGAAGAAGGAAGACCCCAACTTCGCCGAGGCCATGGACATGGCGACGGTTCATGGTCAGGCATTTTGGGAAAAAGAAATCCTTGCCAACATTGAGAATAAGGCATTTAACAGCCGCCTGGCAGAAATCGCCCTGCGCGGCCAATATCCAGACGATTACCGCGAAACCCGCGACAGCAAGCTGGATGTTAAAGCCGAGGTGACAATTGATTTTGCTGGCGCTGTGGGTGACCTGATTACCCAACTCAAAAAAGCAGGTTAATCCGCCCCTACCGCGGTAAAATAAATATAAATAAAGGGCCCTCAGGGGCCCTTATTTTTTGCATTAATATAATTACCCAACACTCTCTAAAAAGGTAAAAATGGCTGCTCATGCACTCCTAAGCGCGTCAGGATCCAAGAGGTGGCTTTCATGCACTCCAAGTGCTAGACTGGAAGCCACACTGCCAGAACAACGACGAAGTTCTGGGTCGTTCGACTTTTCTCAGGAGGGCACTATGGCGCACTCTCTTGCCGAGATTAAACTGCGCCACCATTTTGGACAAATTGGATACGAGGAATATGCAAGAGAATTCGAAATCATCAAAGCGACGCCGTACTACAACGAAGACTTCGAGGCTGCGGTGGACGATTATGTCTTATACGTTCGCAGCCAAATTGGTGAAGGCGATAATCCATTATTTGAACAACGCGTGGATTTCAGCGACTGGGTACCTGACGGTTTTGGTACTGCGGATGTCATCATACTTTCCCGGTCAGCCGTCCGTGTTATTGACCTTAAATTTGGAAAGGGAATCCCGGTCTCAGCAATCGACAACCCCCAGCTTAGGCTCTATGCCCTTGGAGCTTGGAACAAGTTCAAGGACGAGTACCCGGAAATTAAAGAAGTCATCTACACCATCCACCAGCCCCGACTTGAAAGCATCAGCACCGACGCCACCAGCCTCCACAAGCTGGTTGACTGGGCCAACTACTACGTTAAGCCAAAAGCCAAGAAAGCGTGGAGCGGCGCTGGTGAGTTCCTCCCCGGAGAATGGTGCCAATTCTGCAGAGCCAAAGCGACGTGCCGCGCCCGCAGCGATTTTAACACCGAGCTTGCCAAACTCGAATTCAAAAAGCCAGCCCTCCTCAGCGATGACGAGTTCACCGAAGTCCTCGACAAAGCGAAAACCCTCAAAACGTGGGCCAACGACGTCGAAGACTACGCCCTCACCCGAGCAGTAAACCAAAACGTTGTGCCACCGGGCTACAAGCTGGGCACAACAGCCACCCACCGCAAGATCAAAGACCATGCCTTGGCAGCCATGGTGCTGGAAGAAAAGGGCATCGACCCCGCCAGCATGTGGGAGCCGCCAAAGTTAAAGTCCTTGGCTAACTTGGAAAAGTTGGCAGGTAAAGGACATGTGGTACAATGGCTGGGTGAGTTGGTGGTAAAGCCTGAGGGCGAGCCAAAACTGGTTAAGATCAAAGAGACCGCAAAGGATGACTTCGTATGAAATTCCGCAAGAAACCCGTGGTGATTGAGGCGACACAGTGGTTCGAGATGGGGGATCATCCGGCCGTGCGCTTGGGGAAATTCACTAAAAGGCCCCTTATTGATACCCTTGAAGGGGAGCATTATGTCCTCCCCGGCGATTGGATTATTACTGGCGTAAAGGGTGAGCATTACTCATGCAAGCCAGACATCTTTGAGATGACATACGAGGTGGCAGAATGAGTTCTTGGTTGATTGCCCTTGTGGGCTGTGTTTATTTCTGGATTGCTTGCGACCTGTTGTTTAAAGGCAACGTTGGGCTGGCAATCAGCTTTTTCGGTTACTCGCTGGGCAACGTAGGCCTTTACATGGTCTCGTCGGCGGGGTAACATGGAAAAAGAAAAGTACGTTGTTGAAGTTCACATCGACGCCGACATGGTTGAAGATTACGTTGACGACTTTAGGTTCCTTGTTGGCGGCCACCACCGCAAAGAGGTGCTTGCGCTGCGAAGTTCTATCCTTACAGTCATGACGCTTTTGTGGGAAAAACCTGATCTGCTGGAGAACGAGGGCGTTCAAAGCGAGTTGGTCAGAATTATGGCAATGAGAGAAGCTATGCTTGAGTTAGGAATTTTCTATGACGCATAGCCCAAATTGTGCATTAATATCTGTGTTAGTTAAGGTCTTCGAGCCGGTACCTTTAAACCCGGCTCACATCTAAAGAGGTTAAAAATGGCTAAATCCGCTAAAGTTAAGTTCGTAACCGGCAAGGTTCGTTTCTCGTTTGTTCACGTGTTTGAACCCGCAGAAACCCTGAATGGTTCCCTGAAGTACTCTGCTTCGATCTTGATCCCCAAGACCGACAAGGACACCGTAGAACGCTTCAAAAAGGCGTTTGAGGAAGTCAAAGAAGCCAACAAGGCATTCTTTGGCGGCAACATTCCCAAGCTGCTTAAAGGCGGTTTGCGTGATGGTGATGCAGAGAAAGACGATCCTATCTACGCAGGCCATTACTTTATCAATGCCAACTCCAACGAAAAACCCGGCATCGTTGACGCTGAACTGAACCAAATCATGGACAAGAATGAGTTCTACAGTGGCTGCTATGGTCGTGCCTCCATTACCCTGTATCCTTACGATGCCAGCGGTTCTAAGGGCATTGCTGCCGGTCTGAACAACGTTCAGAAGCTGGACGACGGCGAGAAACTTGGTGGCGCAACTAGCGCAGCGGCTGACTTCGCTGTGTAATTGAGTACCTTGTAGCAGGCGGGCGAACTACGGTGTGGTTCGCCCTTTTTTATCATTAACAAAAATAAGAATCCATGGATCAGTATCAAGAATATATTGCAGCTAGTCGTTATGCACGTTTCCTCGACGACAAGGGACGCCGCGAAACATGGGAAGAGACAACCCAGCGTTTTGTGGACTACATCTTTAGCCGCACACCGGCAATTACCCCAGACGAAAAACTGAAAGACAAAATTTATCACGCGATCAAAGACCTGAAAGTCATGCCCTCTATGCGGGCCATGATGACATCCGGCAAGGCAGCAGACCGCGATAATACATGTGTGTACAATTGCAGCTACCTGCCCGTGGATGACGTTAAGGCGTTCGACGAGGCCATGTTCATTTTGCTGTGCGGCACCGGCGTTGGCTTCTCCGTGGAAAGCAAGTATGTCAACCTGCTGCCCGAAGTGCCTGAAAAGCTGTTTGAATCGGATCACGTGATCGCGGTGCATGACAGCAAGGAAGGCTGGGCCAAGGCATTCCGTTTGTTGTTGGCTAACCTGTACGCCGGCGAAATTCCAAAGTGGGACGTGTCCAAGGTTCGCGCCGCAGGCACCCGCCTGAAGACGTTTGGTGGCCGCGCATCGGGCCCTGAACCATTGGTTGACTTGTTCCAATTTGCTGTTAATATGTTTAAGCATGCCCGCGGCCGTAAGCTGAATACGCTTGAGTGCCACGACATGATGTGTAAAATTGGTGAGGTTGTGGTGGTTGGCGGCGTACGTCGATCGGCCATGATCAGCTTGTCCGACTTGGACGATGAAAGGATTCGTCATGCTAAAGCAGGCCCTTGGTGGGAAACTGCGCCGCATCGTGCGCTTGCGAACAATAGTGCGGTCTATAACGAAACACCTACTGTCGGAAAGTTCATGGAAGAGTGGTTGTCACTTTACAATTCACATTCCGGTGAACGAGGAATTTTTAATCGTGAAGCTGCTCGCAAGACGGTTGAAAAGTACGGACATCGTGATCCAAACTTTGAGTTCGGAACTAATCCTTGCTCGGAGATTGTCCTTCGACCATATCAATTTTGTAATCTTACTGAAGTTGTCGCCCGCCATGATGACACCAAGGAAACCTTGATCGAAAAGGTTAAGCTGGCGACCATTTTGGGCACCATCCAATCGACGTTTACCAAGTTCCCGTACCTGCGCAAGGTGTGGCAACGTAACACCGAAGAAGAGCGTTTGTTGGGCGTGTCGATCACCGGCATTTACGACAGCAAATTGCTTTGCACCGAAGGAAAAGAGCTAAATGAACTCCTCGCAGAACTTAGGGAAGTTGCCCGTAGCACGAATGCAGAATGGGCAGACTTATTGGGAATTCCTCGGAGTGCCTCAATTACCTGCGTCAAACCCAGCGGCACCGTTTCTCAACTTACAGACGCAGCCTCCGGAATACATCCAAGACACAGTAAGTTTTATATTCGCCGGGTTCGAGGTGACAAAAAAGATCCGCTATCGCAGTTCTTGGTCGAGCAAGGAGTACCAGCAGAAGACTGCGTATACAAACCTGCCCAGACTACAGTATTTAGCTTTCCGCAACGCGCTCCAGCCGGACTTACGCGAGAGGATGTTACGCCCATCAATCATCTATCCCTCTGGCTTACGTATCAAAGGCACTGGTGCGAACACAAGCCCTCCGTCACCATTTCGGTTGAAGAGAAAGATTGGCCTGCTGTGGGCGCTTGGACATGGGAACACTTTGGCGAAATTAGTGGCGTGTCTTACTTGCCTTATGACGGCGGGACATACCGCCAAGCACCGTACGAGGAGTTTACTGAGGAAGAGTATTTGGCCCTGAAAGCCAAGATGCCTATCATTAAATGGGAAGAATTCCGCGAAATCACTGATAATGTGGAAGGAGCCCAAATGCTGGCTTGCGTTGCAGGTGTTTGCGAGATATGAAAATTTGCACTACGTGCTCATTAACAAAACTCCCGGAACAGTTTGCTAATGATAAACGCAGGCCGACTGGCAAAAACCCGCAGTGCCGGAAATGTCAGTCGGCGGCAAAAAAGAAAAAACGCGCAAATAATAAAGCTAATGCTGTTGAGTATTTGGGGGGCAAATGTAAGCGTTGCAGAATTGAATCAAAATGCTTAGATATTTATGATTTCCATCATAGAAATCCTGAAGAAAAAGAGTTTAGTTTAAATTATTTGGTTAACACCGATTGGAATAAAATTGTTACAGAATTAGATAAATGTGATTTGCTTTGCTCTAATTGCCACAAGATTACTCATTGGGAGTTAAGAAATAGCGTATAATTGAGTTTAGGGGGGAAAGCGGATGCTGGTTACTTGTTCTAGACAGGGCACATAAAGAGACACCAGACGCAGCGAGTACCCCACCTTTTATTAAACTGTCGGTACTTAGCAATAAGTACCGACATATTCAAACCGCTGATACGTCAGCCTGCCATAGGAGCATTATGATTTACTCGATCGACTTTGAAACACGCAGCCGCGCCGAACTGAAAGATGTTGGCCTTGACGTGTACGCTAATGACCCCAGCACAGAAATATTGTGCATTGCATACGGCACTACGCCGGAGAATGTACGGGTCGATAAACACCCCAACGCCCTGTTAGATCATGTCAGAAATGGCGGCAAGATCCAAGGGTGGAATTGCATGTTTGAATACGCAATCTGGAACTGTGTCTGTGTGCCTAAGTACGGCTGGCCGCCGTTGAAGCTGGAGCAGGTGATTGACTCTATGGCAATTGCCGCGGCCAACAACATACCGCAAGGTTTGGATGACGCCGGCACCTTCATGGATTCGGCCCATAAAAAAGACCCCATCGGGTCTAAGCTGATTCAGAAATTGTGCAAACCCGACCGCAAGGGCGAGTTTAACGACGACCCCGACTTGCTGACCAAACTGTACGCATACTGCGTACAAGACGTTAAGACAGAAATGTCGATCGTCAAAGACCTGCGCAAACTCAGCGCCGACGAGCAGAAAGTTTGGGAGCTAACCCAGCGCATCAACCTGCGGGGTGTTCCAGTCGATCCGAATGAGCTTCAGAACGCCGTAAAGGCCGTAGAAGCCGCCCAAAAAGAGATCGATGATGCTACCCTAGCCTTGACCGGTTGCAAGCCCTCTGAGCGGGCCAAATTGCTGGCGTGGTTGAACGACCGCGGCGCCAATCTGGAAGACCTGACAGAAAAGACGGTTTCGGCCAAACTGGCGGCCGGCAACTTGAAGCCAGAAGTTAAACGTGCGCTGGAGCTACGCCAAGAGGGCAGCCAAACCAGCGTGGCAAAGTACGCAAAAATGTTGGAGGTGCAACGAGATGGAAGAATTCGAAATACATTGGTCTATCACGGCGCGTCTACTGGCCGTTGGGCTTCGCGTGGCGGACTTAATTTACAAAATATTGCTCGTCCCACTCTTAGCGATCAGCAGATTGAGGACGCAATTCCACGAGTCTTTGGGGACGGAGTTGGCACAATGCGAGAACTCTCTTCATTGGTTAGAAGTGCAATTAAAGCTGGCCGACGAGAGGCCTTCGTGGATGTCGATTTTAGCTCGATCGAAAATCGAGTGGGTGTGTACTTGGCGGGGCAAGCAGACAAGGTAGAGCTGTTCCGCAAGGGGCTGGATGAGTACAAGGTATTTGCCTCTGAAAGCCTCTATAACGTGCCCTACGAAGAGGTAACCAAGGACCAGCGGCAAGTAGCCAAATCTGCAGTTCTTGGCGCCCTTTTCGGCCAAGGCGCCAAGGGGCTGGTTAAGTACGCCGAAGGGATGGGGGTCAAGCTGACCGAGGCGCAGGCCAAGAACGCGGTGGATAACTATCGTAGCTCATACAGCAAGGTTAAGAACCTATGGGCGCTGTGTGAGCATGCAGCCATTCAGGCAATCCAAAACCCCGGTGAGCCATTTGACGCCGGCCGCAAGCTGGTCATGAAGGTTGCCAAAGATGCGCTATGGATGCAGTTACCCAGCAAGCGGCTAATTTGTTGGCAGCGCCCCGAGGTGGATATGGTCACTACACCGTGGGGTGCTCAAAAGCCCGGGGTTGTTATTAGCAGCCAGAACACTTACACCAGAGCATGGGGTAGGAATCAGCTTATTGGCTCTAGCATCTTCCAATCCGGAGTACAGGGAACCGCCAGAGATTTTCTTGCCGAAGGACTTATTCGTCTTGAAAACGCCGGTTATGAAGTGGTTAACTTGATCCATGATGAATTTCTTCTGGTAGTTCCCGAAGACACAGCGGAAAAAAGTTTAAAAGATGTTGTAAAAATTGTCACAACTACCCCGAGTTGGGCCCCAGATATACCATTAGCTGCCGAAGGTTGGTTTGGAAGCCGCTATCAAAAATAAGGCGAATTTGTCCAAACATTTGCATTAATATGTGTAGATGTTTGGAGGTAATTATGACAGTATGTTACAAATGTAAAATCGATAAACCAATTTTTGAATTTTATAAACGGTCCAATGAAAAGTATTATAGGGGTTGCAAAGAATGTGAAAAACTAATGTTCAACACATTTAGAAAAAACAACCCCCATATATCCCATTTATCAAATGCAAAACAAAGAGCAAAAAAGTTTAATTTACCCTTTGATTTAGATAAAGAATGGTTTTACGAAAATTTAAAGACTTCTTGTCCGGTTTTTGATATACCTTTTTCCGAAGGAAAAAATAACCCGTCTATTGACCGAATAATTCCAGAAAAAGGCTATTTAAAAACAAACTGTAGAATAATTAGCCATCGCGCCAATACAATTAAAAATGACGCTACATTAAACGAACTACGATTATTAATAAAATATTTAGAAAATAATTAACACTTCCACTTACGCAGGGATTTGTTAATCCGTGAGTCCGGATCCTTGGCGGTTTCGGACGACGTAAGTTTTTCACGCATCCCTTCCATCCGGGCGCAAAATGAGTCCCGACGAGAGCCCCCTTCCGGCTGGGGGGCTTTTAGGTGGGCGCCGTGTTCGCGGTTGTACGAAGCACGACCAAGGGCATTCAGGCCACCTTCGGGGTTTTTACCCTCGGACCGTTGCCAAGCCGGTGTGGCATGGCCGCCTTCTTTGTAAGCGTGGATCATACCACCGGCTTTTTTGGTAATGTCGGGGTTTGTGGGATCAAAGGTACCAACGTTACCAGTGGCAGATTTAATTTGTGTTGGGTTATAAAGGCCTAGATTCTTTTCGCCGCCTTCATTAACATAGAATGAATCATGGCCTAAATCTTTAATTGCCTGTTGTACGTGTGGCTGTTCCACTTGGGCCCAATTACCCGTTGGGTTTTGCAACAGCCGTCGCATCATGTTTACATCCCATTCCTTAGGATCCATTTTACCCAATACCGCTTCAACGTGGGCGGGGTTTTCGTAATCAAAAGGATTTTTAGCGTTAACATGAACCTGCATGACGTTAGGCCCAGTTGGTAACTGTTGCTGAACCATATAGTTCAACTCATCGCCAGAATATGTTTTCTTCTGCTTGGCTAATTTTTCAGCTTGATCCATCATGGCTTTTTTGGCATCAGGATCCAAAGCCATAACAGCTTTATTTGTTAACTTATCTTGGCTGTCATAGGAAAATCGCTTTGCAAAATCCGGGTTGGATGTTACGAAGGTTGCGTTTGAGGTGCCGGGTTTAAATTGTGTAATATCGGCGGAGGTGCCATGGTACATTGGAGTTTGTACCTTGCTGCTTTCTATGTATTTAGCCAAATTGGCTTCCCGCTCAGTGGCGGGCAGCACTTTTTTTGCTAGACTCGCAATTCCTTCAAGTATGCCAATCTTACCGCCGCCACCGTAGCCTTCAATGTGGCCGCCTTCAGCATGGCCGGCGTCTTCCATACTGCGCAAATAATCTTCAGAAATGAATTGAGGATTTTTTGGATACGAGAACCAAGCATTTCCATGGGGGTCTCTGTTTGGAAAACGCGATTTATATTCGTTATACCAATCAGGAACCATTATGTTTTGAGGCACGGGGGCAAATTGAACGCCTTGGTCTTTACCAGTAACTGCCCAATCATAATCGGGGTGATAGTCTTTGGTATAAAACGCAGGGGTGTCTTTATCCACACTAAACAAACGAGTACCAATGGAACTTGTTGGCGCACCCTCAGTTAATGGATCGCGGTGTGATTGCAAAATATCTTCGTAATTTGGTAGAGCTATCCCGCTTTTAGTTTTACCTACACCTTCGCCGGTGCCCAATATATCTGCCAAAGCTGCGCGACGGGCAAAAGTATCAGTACCCAATTCTTGCGTAGCAAATTTATCACGAATATCAAAAGGCTGCGGAAACACCAACGTCTTATTTTTTCCCGCTCGCATTGTGGCAATACGGTTATTAATTAAATCAATCTGATCCGGAGTTAAGTCCCGAGCATAATGATTTTCTAAAATATCGTTAGTAACTGTTTTATTGGACTTTAATTGGTCCGGTGCGCCAATATATGTTGACCAAATGTTTTTATCGCCGCCACGGTTAACAATGTCTTGAGCATGTTTTTCGGCGTCATTCATCCAAACAACATTATTTGCCTGATGCAGCGGGCTAATGTTTTGGAAATTTGGGAACTGGTTGCCGCCCATACGGCCGTCATGAACACCAAAATTATCAGATTGTGTCAGTTGTAAATATTTGCCTTCGTGCGGTGCAAGGGCCTCGCTGGCCCTTACAATTTGTGTTGGCCGCGGTGTAAAAATGGAACCGACCGCGTTTTTGATTTCAGGGGCGTTACGTTCTAAAAAACTAAGTCCCTGTTGCACCAACTTTCCCCCGGCGTACCCCTGAATCTGGCCGCCTTCAGCGTGTTGTTCAGGTTCGGCGGGCGTAGTAAATTTACGTTCGAGGTAATTAATTGCGGGTGCGGCCACACTGGCGCCAGTGCCAATTAAGTCGGCAATTGGTTTAAACCTTGCAGGCAGTACCTTTTTAGCGCCGGCCGCAATAATGGGTGCGCTGGCGCCAACCGCTGAAACAGTTTTCTCAAACGGATTTTGTGCCTGCAGATAATCACCAACGTTATAACCAACAGCGCCGCGTTTCAGCGTGGGCGACTCGGAGGCACTTTGTAATCCAGATTGAACCGCAGATGCAATTTTACCGGGCATCGTTGGTTGGATTTGAGTTAAACGTTGGCTACGTAATTCCGCAGCCATTTTGGCTTTGTTGTTTAAGTCGGCCACAGCAGTTTTTCGTGCGGCTTCTTTTTGCGCAACATCCCGATCATAATCGGCTTGCGGAATCAACAAGTTTGACGTGCCTTGTTTGACTTTATAGCCGGGGTTCTTGGCTTCCAAGGCATCCGCTTGGGCGTGTAAATCAGCTTCATGCGCCATGCTGGTGCCGCCAAGATAACCACGGCTATATTGGCCGCCGGTTTTTGGATCTTTGCCCATGGCCCAATTCACCACATCTTCTGGGCCTTGTGGGCGAGGTGGTTGGCCTGTAGCAATCACACGCTGACGCACCTGTTCAGGCGTTTCATAAGTAAACGCAGGTGCCGCAGCAGGTGCGGGGGTTGGCGCAGGCGCTGGGGTTCCAGCCAAACGCCGGAATCCACCAGCAGCGATCGCTGGCACCGCAGCGCCAAGAGCGCCGAATGCTGCATTGGTTACGTTACTGACCGCTGGAACTTCTTGCTGCGGGCCTTCGGTTGTTGCGCCGGGTAACGATTTATGTTTGAATTCGTTTAAAAATTCTGCGTCCGATAAACCTTCTTTTAGATATGCATCGCGGTCAACATTATGAAGTTGCGCAAGATGGGCGGCAACTTCAGCCGGCGTAGTATCCGGTTCTTTTAATGCTGCGTCTACGTCAAAATACTGTTCGGCCATAATTATCGTGCCTTAATAAATTTGTCAAACTTACTGCTTTTAGCCGCAGCAACAGCCTCATCGGGCGAAAACTTCTTAATTACAATTGGAGTACCTGATGTAATAGCTTGTTCTTTTGCAAGATGTTGATCCAACTTTTGATCGTAATCTTTAGACTGGATATAGTCGCCCCAAGTTTTTCCGGGATTTTGTTTTTGCCAACTATCACGGAAATAGTTGTGGTTATCCACAACAAACTGGGCGTTATCCCGAGTAATTTGGGCGTACAACTTATTAGTTGCTGCGGTGTAATCCGGGCTAACACCCTTACCTTGTTGGCCCAATTTTTCAAGGCCGATACCCAAACGTGCGCCCTTGAACATTTGCGCGGTATATTCAATACCCAGCTTGGCTGCGTCAGTTTGAATGTCAGCCAATTTTGTACGTTGTTCAGGTGTAAACGTAGTTGAGGCAATTAAGTTTTGGAACACTTCAGGCTTCAACGCACCAAAGGTTAGCGCACTAGCACCTTGGGTTATGGCAGAAGCAGCCTTATTGCCGCCGTAGAAGTAACTCATCAACTTAGCACCTTCGGGGTCATTCGCTATGTTAATAAGGCGATTTGCGGCCGCGATGGTGTCAACCGCTTGTTGCTTTTGTTCTGGGACCTTGGCGTACTGCTCACCATAAATCTTATTTGATGCCTTGGGTGCTTCTGATTCAGTTTCCAAATTAATGCGTTGGCGGTTTGTTTCGCGTTCCAAGGCGGCTTGATTACCCTGCGTAATCAAAGTGCCTTGAACTTCTTGTTGTCTTGTTGCTGCAGATTTTGCAATTTCTGTTGCAGCTTCCAAGTTCTTTTTACGCTGTTCAATATATTGCGTAGTTCCGGGCGTTGCGGTGTTAGGCAAACCGGTATCATCATTTTTACCGGGCACAACAGGCGTCGGTTTAAATTGGGGCATGGGGATGTTAGCGCCGCCAGCACCACCACCGCCAGTGGGCGCTGTAACCGCGGCCATTGGAGTCGGAGTCATCTGGACAGGTGCAGCGGCCATTGGTGCTGAAACCGGAGCAGGTTTGGGCTGAACTGGTGCAGCGGCAGGAGGGGCAGCTACCAAAGGTGCAGCATTAGCTGAGGGCACGGCGGCTATTGGGGCTGGTCGAGCAGCACCTTGGGGAACTGGTGTCGGCGCACCAGCACCTTGAGGAGCAGGCATAGCGGCATTAGGAACCCCTTGAGAAGCGGGCATAGCAGCACCGGGAACTCCTTGAGGGGCAGGCACAGCAGCACCTTGAGGTGTTGGCATACCGGCGGCGGGAGCGCCTTGGGATGCAGCGGTTTTGCTCAAATACGGATCATTAGGACCGCCCAAAGTGTAACGTGTGGTTTCGCCCTTGTCGTTGACGTATTCGTATGTGCCGAATGTCTTTTCCAATACTTGGCGTTCGACACGCGTTCTTTCCGGACCGGGCGGCAAACTTTGGACATACTCCATTTGTTTTTGCAGGTCGGTCTTATGGATGTGTGTATCCTGCGCCATTTTGGCAAGCGTAGGCCAATCACCCTGAGAGGCCAATAACTGGCCGTAACCTTGCAATTGAGGCGGCAGGCTGTTAACAAGAAGATCTGAAGGAGATCCACCGGCTTGAGGAGCGCCAGCTTGATCACCAGCTTGGGGAGCAGGCTGACCGCCTTGGGGAGCGCCAGCTTGGGGAGCGGCTGCTGTGCCTGCGCCAGCGCCGGTCATGTATTTGTTAGTGTTTTCCTGCTGCATCATTTGGCCCCGCAACGCGGCCATTTGAGAACGCATTTGGAACAGGCTTTCTTGTTGCAGGCGTTTTTCTTGGTCACGTGCTGCCATGGCAGAACCGGGATCCTTAGAAGTGGCTGCCACGGCGTCTTTAAGGCCTTCTACAACGCTGTTAAAGCGGCCTAAAAAGTTGTCTGGTACCCTACGTGCGTACTCCTCTTCCATGGCCTTTAAAAGCTCGCCGCCCTGAACGGGCCCCTTAGTGCTGATCTTTTGACCGCCAATGTTAATCGTGCTGGTGCCGGGAACCGCGGTGCTGTCTGTAGTCAATTGGCTTGGTGCCAGCGCCTTTAAACCGCCGTCAGAAGTATAATCGGTATCTGCCATATTTTGTTTCCTTTTACGGCTTAATAGAGTGAATTACCTTGGTCATCATATGATGCGCCACTCGGTGCCGTATAAATTGGGTTTCCGTATGCGTCAAACGAAGACGGGCCAGAATTTTGCGCAGTAGTAAACGAATTATCAGTTCCGGGGTTAGTAACGGGGGCACTACCAAACAGGCTACTAACGCCTTTGTTAATCAAACCTTGCAACCCAGTCACACCACTGGTACCAAGCAGGCCATTTAAGCCACCTTGAACAACGCCGCCCAACGCAGCCAAACCTTGGTACGTTGATGGGGTTTGTGATGTTTCAACAGTTTGCGGTGCGGTCAAGCTGGCAACGATGTTGCCATAGTTTGCTGCGTTTGTGAACGGAGCAGTCATTTGGGCTTGACCAACATTCATGGCGTTGGTGATGCCCTGCTGGCCGACGTTGCCTTCATTTGCGGCGGCCGTAACGCCGGTTTGTTGGTTTGACAAAGCGGCTTGCATTTGAGAGGCTTGCAATTGTGCCAACGCATTTGCCGATGTCGTATCTACCGCAGTTTGGCCGCGCAGGCTGCCAAAGTTGCCCGAACCAACTGCGTTGGCATTTGATGGGGCTAACGTGGTGGGCAGCAGTTGGTTA
>Ga0164297_10003134_pt1 | contig 15632 bp, 7 predicted proteins | sample GEODES058metaG_FD_113539 | JGI IMG/M metagenome (GOLD analysis project Ga0164297, IMG submission 113539) | Dystrophic lake water microbial communities from Trout Bog Lake, Wisconsin, USA - GEODES058 metaG | ecosystem: Environmental > Aquatic > Freshwater > Lake | place: USA: Trout Bog Lake...
GTAAGGGGACTGGTCTTTGGCTGATGTGTGGATTGATTACTCGTTGCTGCTTGCATGTTCATGGCAAAACTCTTCCGTTCGGATCGGAGGTGATCGGATCCGGCATGGTTCGATGGGTGGGTGTCGGTTTATTGGGTTGATTGAGTACTTAGATCGCCGAGACTTGCTCGATCAGGATGGCTCCTGGGACGAGGTGCCCGGCAATTAAGTCGCTTTCTGCCAGTTTAAGCATTGAGGATCGAACGGCTTCGTCTTTCCAGAAGAGGTCATTGGACTTGAAGCCTGAGATAAAGGCCTCTTCGTCGATGACGCTCACGACCTTCTTGGATCGGAGGCCAATCCGTCTGCCGTGGGTTCCGGCCCGGGGAGCGAAGGTTGAGGTCGATGAGGATAGTGAAGATAAAGGATCTGAACCTTCTCCTCCTTTAGCTAATAAGGCAGCCTCTCGTTCTGCTTGCTCCCGTAGGATCCGTTCCCGTTCGGAGAGAAGGTAAGGCTCCAAGGCTTTCTTCATCTTGGCCTTATTGTCCGAAGCCTTGGCAATAACCGGCTTCCATTCTGCATCGATCCGGCGTCCTGCCTCCAGAATCGGTCGTTTGGCTGAGGTTCGAAGGGCTTCGGCTTTGGTCTCCAGCATCCCGAACCGCTCGGCGTAGTTGGCGGCACGATCGGCATCCGGCTGGGTCGCGATGGAACCAATCTCTTCTAACCAGGTCGAGGAGAGGTACTTTAGGGCCTCGATCTCTTCCAGAAGTCCCTCGGCCTCTCTTACCCCGGAGCTATTGTGGCCGATCGTCGGTAACGGGGCAGGCGAGGGGTTCCCGGTGGCTGGATAAGGAGCCTTTGCTGATGAATCAGCTAATCCGCTAACCAAAACATCCTCCGGCCACGGTTTACCTTCCTCCGCCACAGCCCGATAAACCTCATAATCCACCGGATAACGGCAGCACCACGTCCAAACCTCAAAAGCGTCCTTCATCTCCCCCTTGCAAAGTGCTAAGACTTCGCCATCATCTTCCCGAAAGATGGCGACAGGGATCCAATCTCCACCCCGCCGCAATTTCATCCGATAATATCCGCACTGAGGATCGTTCTCATGAATTGGACCAAAATTGCCGGAGAGGGCGGAATAGTACCAATCGAAAGGCGAAGCAGACATAGACCAACTCCATTTAGTATTAAATATTCTATATTGTATTTTTTATACAATATAATTTAATTGTCAAGTATGATTCTTACTGCGCAAATTCGTGCTGCACGCTCTTTGTTAGGCTGGACCGCGCTAGATTTGGCAGAAAAGTCTGGTGTAGCTGTTTCCACATTGCGGCGTATAGAGGTTCAGCTTGGTGAGCCGGTTTGTCATCCCCGTACCCTTCAAGACATCATTCGAACATTTGAAGAGGCGGGGCTCGAATTCATTGGAACCCCAGATAACGGGCCAGGCGTTAGATTTAAGCCGAAGATTTGAACTGCATCAGCTTTGAGTTATCGGATCTTACGGAGGCTAGTTTAATTTTTAGCCACATAGGGTCGTAATTCTTTGGCCATATTGGCAAATGTATCGGCTAAATCATTTCGCCCCTGGCTGATATAAAACGCGTACAGGTTCTGGGCCGCTAGGAAGCTTCCACGGCCAATAACGGTGGAGTCGAGATAATCGACATCTCCGATCTCCAAGCATTTGAGCCAGTGGAACTCGATAATCGGCAGAACGCGCGGGGCTTTATCGGGGTGGGCGAGGGCGAAATCCAATAAGGCGTCGCCGGCGGCAAAGTGAAAATCCGGCGAGGCATCCCATTCCTTTTGGTCGATGAGCGTCAAGGCTGCCTCAAACCGACGGGCTTGTTTAAAGGCAAAAATGGCACGAACAACCAGATCATGCCGAAAGCCCGCGGCTTTTGCGACCAAATCAAGCGCAACCGCATAATGATCGCTCGCCTGATCGTAAACATGCGTGTTTTCGTATTCTTTGCCGAGTTGGTAGTGGTAATAGCCATTATGAGGCTGCTCGGTCAAAGCTAGCTTCAGAAGGCGCTCGTTACGATCCGATTTTCGAGTTAATTGCTCCAAAAGATAGCCGTCATGGGCAATTTTAACGGGTAAATGATCAATTTTGAGGTCATGGACGGGCTGCTCGTGAATTCGGCCCTCATATCCGATGCCTTTTGGCAAAATTCGGGTAATCCATTCGGCGGTTTTCTCGATCTTTCCATTTAAGATAAAGGAATTGATCCGATGAATACGTTTGACGGCCTTATCCGACCAAGCTGCCGCCTGCCGCAAATGTTCTCCCCCTTGGATGAGCCATTCATCGGCGTCGACAATGAGGCTGAACTCGCTACTTACCAGCGATAGCGCGGCGTTTCGGGCTTTGGAAAAATCGTCACACCAGTCAAAAGAGTGGATTTCGGCACCAAAGTTCTCGGCCTTTTCTATTGTCGCGTCCGTGGAGCCCGTATCCAAAATCAGGATCTGATCGACAAAAGGCCTAAAACTGGCGAGGCAACGTTCGATGCAGCGCTCTTCGTTTTTGACGATCAGGGCCAGGGATAAGGCGCTCATTTTTTCACGATCCTTATAGAATTATGCCCGGCAAAGGGCGGCGGCCGCCGATGAGGGTGGGGTCATCTATCTTAAAAAACTCAGTAAAATCAATAGCTTTATTGGTTTCTTATGCCTTCTAAACAATTCTCTTAAATTGAGCATTAAAGAAAATTCGAAAGCGACCGTTCTCATCGCTACTGGGTGGCCCAATGGCTATTCCCCACGGATAGGTAACGCCCCCAATCGTTACCAAAGCGGTGTTTAAAAGATGGAGTATTTAGATGTCCGTTATTAATACAAACGTGGCCTCCCTGCGGACGCAGGCAGCCATGGGCCAGAATACGAAAGCTCTTCAGGATGTTATGGAGCAGCTCTCGACCGGTAAACGCATCAACTCCGCCGCTGACGATGCGGCGGGATTAGCGATATCGACCCGCCTCACGTCGCAGATCAACGGCCTCAATCAGGCTGTTCGTAATGCGAATGATGGTATCTCGATGTTGCAAACAACCGAAGGTGCCACGGATACGGTAACCAACATGCTTCAGCGCATGCGGGAATTAGCGATCCAAGGTGCAAACGGAACGAATTCATCGGCCGATATCGAGTCGATGAATACCGAATATCAGCAGCTTTATTCTGAAATGAAGCGCATCGCGAACACGACGGCTTGGAACAATATGAATGTTCTCGACGGCACGTTCAGCGGCGGCGTCAGCTTCATGGTTAGTGAAGTGGCTGGTCCAAATTCAAAGATCTCGGCCGCAATTGCAAGCTTTGATCCAACGGCAGGCGCGACCAACGCCCTTGTTGACGGTTTCTCGCAGATCAGTGGTTCGGCGATCTCTGCTGGTTCGACCGCAACGGATCTCCTGGCTAAAATTTCTGTCGCTATCAGCGGCGTGAATAAGGTCCGCTCGACACTGGGTGCAACGATCAACCGCCTCCAGTTCACCGTCGACAACCTGACCAACGTATCTACCAATTTGTCGGCATCGCGCAGTCAGATTGAAGACGTTGATTATTCGGCAGCAACTGCTGATCTGGCAAAGCGTCAGGTTATTCAGCAAGCAGCAACGGCGATGTTGGCTCAGGCCAATCAGCAGCCACAGACTGTGTTGTCGCTTCTGAAGTAAGCGTTTAATAAGCCCTCAGGATAAACCCCCCCATATCCTGAGGGCTTCTAAAAATTTGAAAACGAACTGAAAGTGAGCTTTGGCTGCTTTTGGTTTTTTTCAATAAATGGCCAATCGGATTATGTCCGATTTTTGCTGTTTGCGATGGAGTGGGGAATGACAGTTATCGGAACGAATGTCGCGGCACTAAACGCCGAGATGGCTTTAACCAAAAACAGTCGCGATCTTGAATCCGCGATGGAAAAGCTCTCGACGGGGAAGAGTATCAACGCGGCATCTGATGATGCGGCTGGGATCGCTGAAATCTCCAGAATGTCCACCGAGATTAGCGGTATCGGACAAGCCATTAAAAATGCCAATGATGGTATCTCTATCCTGACAACGACAGACTCGGCCACTGGGTCTGTGACGAATATGCTACAGCGGATGCGCGAATTAGCGATACAGGCTGCAAACGGAACCAATGCTTCGTCCGATATTCAATCTCTGAATACTGAATATCAGCAATTATATTCCGAAATTCAGCGGGTTGCCTCTACAACCGAATGGAACAGTTCGAAATTACTCGATGGAACATTTAGCGGCGGCGTATCGTTTTTCGTTGGCTACTCGTCAAACTCGAATGGCACCATATCAGCGTCTATTCCCAGTTTCGATCCGACCGCCGGAGCAACCAATTCACTTGTCGATGGATTTTCGGCAATTAGCGGCTCGTCCATTTCCGCAGGAAGCAATGCGACAGATCTGCTTGCTAAGATTTCTCTGGCCATCAGCGGCGTCAACAAAGTCCGCTCAACACTTGGTGCAACAATTAATCGGTTGCAATTTACGGTCGATAATCTGACCAATATGAGCACAAGTATTTATGCATCCCGTAGCCAAATTCAGGATGTTGACTATTCCCAAGCAACGGCTGACCTGGCTCGTGGTCAAATTCTTCAGCAAGCAGCCACGGCCATGCTAGCCCAGGCCAATCAACAGCCACAATTGGTACTCGCGCTGTTGAAATAGGGTGCGTTAAACGTCCGATATTGATGGCATGAAAATTGCTAAGATCAGCCTGAGGTGCGGTCATTAAAGGCTCGGGTGAGGTCAGTATCATGGTATCCAGTGTCAGCGGTAGTAGCAGTAGCAGCAATATTCCAACAACAACTGCGTCAACAACAACCGCCACGACGCCGGATACCTCCTCGACTTCAACCACTACGCCGACCGCAAGTACGTCGAGTTCGAGCTCAACGACTTCTGATTCCTCGACTATTGGAAGTAATATTATTAATAGCCTTACTGGCGCCACGATCAATATTCAAAGTTTAGCTCAACAACTGACCGACGCGACCAAAGCCGGGCGCCAGTCAAGCATTGACACGCGGAAGGCTGAAGCGGATGCCAAAATATCGGCGATTGGACAGATTACATCGTCGGCGAATACCTTTCAGAATTCATTAGCCGCTCTAGGCAGCAGCAAGGCGATTTCATATTCGACGCAAAGCTCCGATCCAACCGTGGCTGACTTTTCATTTAAGTCGTTTATTCAACCAAAACCCTTGAATTTTACCTTTTCCGTGAAGCAGATTGCCACCGAAAACATTGTGACTTTGCCGCCCATTTCATCGTCAGCAACGAATTTGCTGGGATCAAGCACCAGTCGCTTTTTGACAATTTTCGGCGCTCCGCCTATTGCCAGTGCGAGCATCGCATCAGGCACTAGCCCAACCTTACTTCCAATTTCGATGGGAAGTCTGCCCCCTGGAAGCACCCTAAATTTGTCGCTCCCAACGACGGACGGATCGACCCAAAATGTTCAGGTTTCTGCTCCTTCGTCGGGCGATATCAATGACTTTATAGCGAACATCAACACGTCGATTGCAAAAACGGGAAATTCATCGCCGATTGCCTCGCTCGGTCAAGATGGAGCATCCATATCATTTTCCTATAATGGCTCAACGCCCCCCAATGGTTCGATCAGCCTATCACCGAGTATCAAGCAATTTGATCTCTCAGGTTATACAAAATTGAGCGATTTAGCCAATGATATTACTGCGGTAACGGGCTTTAGCGCCAATATTATGAATGCGCCTTCTGGCAGCGATACGCTACAATATCTACAAATTAGCCACGGTACCGGGGCCGCGAACAATTTTAATGTAGCCATCACCGATCCCAATAGTTCGCAACCTCTGACGACCGGATTGAACACAGATCAAGGGTCTGGCCCAACGGTTCAAAATGGACAGGATGCCATCATTAACGCTGCGGGTATTGACTACACTTCTTCATCTAATGCCTTTTCGAATTTGATTACCGGCGTGACGATCAATGTTCATGCTCCATCAACGGGTTCAAGCCAGGTTAATTTGTCCACATCGATTAATACGTCCGGCCTATTAAGCGCGATGCAGACCATCGTATCGGGTTACAATAGCCTCCTGACGACAGTTCAAAATTCGATTAAATATGATCCGGATGTAACCAAAAGAGGTGGCTTGGCCAATGATTGGGTAGCGCAATCGTTTTTATCCCAATTACGGGAATTAACGACGACGTCCATTGCAGGGTCCGGTTCGACGCCCGTCACTTTGGCCGATATTGGCGTTAAAACCAATCTTGACGGCTCGTTAACCATTGACACCGCTACCGTTGACAAAGTGAGTCAAAACAATCCGCAATTAATGGCCGACGTGATTGGGTCCACAGATACGTCGACGGGTGCGATCGATTTGATGACTAATCTGAATAACGTAATTACCAGTCCGGCAGCTCCACTTCAGACTGAATTGACGCAAGTGCAAGGCAAGGACGAACAGGCGATTGCGGACGATCAAACAAAACTAGATAGCGACATGGCCGCTTTGCAGCAGCGTTATCTGACACAGTTCACCGCGATGCAGTCCATCCTCGATTCAACAAAGAACGATCAGTCAGGCCTAACCAACATGATGTCGGCTTGGTCGGCTGGCCTTAAATCATAATTTTTTGAGTTTAACAGGATTTGAATATTTGATGTGGACCGGGCGCGAAGTTTTCACCTCGCGCCCGTCCCCCCACGGCTCTGGGCACAGCCCCTGCCGCAATCGTTCTGCGATAGCGGCTAAAGGTGCCGTGCGAACATTGATGGGGAACCAATGCAGTCCGGACTGTCGCCGTGGTACGGGAGTTATACCCGATCCCCGTGAGGCTAATGACGGGTCACGTTGGAATTTCTTTAGCGCCGTTCACGTATCGCACTTACTTTTTTCAAAAGGTTCATATTCAACCTATCATAGACAATTTTTCGGAAAATAATACATATTTTTCAGAATCTTACGGCATATTGTCCGTTTCTAAACAGGGCCGTTTTTTTGCGTTTGCTTTTGAGACTTACGGCGTGTGCAATCTTTAAAATTGCCCATCGGCAGTCGCATTCGATGACCGTCGCGGAGGGACGATTGGGTCAAAGCCAGATGAGAAAAGTAAATTATTTCTGGCGTTGGGCTAAAATTTTCGTACGTCGCCCCGTCCTACCCTTTGATCACCATCCCCATGCTAGGACGATGGCGTAAACACATTTGGATCTGTTGTAGGGGGCTTTTATGAGCTTAATCCCAGTCACCTTTGGGTCGGTTAACGTGACCTCTGTTGCGCAGCTGACGACTCGGCAGATCTCGACGCTGACATATGCTCAAGTCCAGTCGATGGATACAACGGAAGTTTCGACGTTGAGTGGGACCCAGATCGATGCGCTTTCTGTCTCCCAGCTAACAACCGATCAGATCCAGTCGCTGACTAATTTTGAAGTATCGGAACTCACGACTAGTCAGGTTCAGTCATTATCGACAGACCAATTTGCAGCGCTTTCGTCCGGTCAGCTTGGCGCAATGCAAGTTGCCCAGCTTAAAAGCATTACAACCGATCAAATCCAAGTCATTCCAGCCGCATCTTTAACACGTGGTGAAATCGCTGCCTTCTCGACCGCACAAATTAGTGCCTTAACCACCAACCAAGTGGCCGGATTAAATTTCACCCAATTACAGTCGATGACAGGCGCCCAGTTGGCAAGTCTTTCAACGGATAAGGTTAATGTCATCACGACAACCGCGCTGGTGACGTTAACCGACACCCAGCTACATTCATTGAAGTCTAATCAGGTTTCAGGCCTTAGCACTGACCAAATTGACGCATTATTTAATTCAAACAAGTTTTCCGTTACGATCAGCCAAATGCCTGGTTTAACTTCGGACCAGATTGGTCATTTTTCGACCGACGAAGTAAGAAAGCTAACGGCCGGCCAACTGGTGTGGATGGTCACAAGCCAAACGAGCCTTTTTTCGACTACACAAGTAGCGGCTCTTACGCCGACCCAAATGAACTTTATTTCGGCAGATAAATTTGCGAATTTTGCTACCGATCGAATTGCCGTTTTATCTACCGATCAGGTTAATGGGCTTTCTGGCATTCAGCTCGCAGGCTTTGGATCTGATAATCTAAATGCGCTTACAACCGATGATCTAGAATCATTAACGGCTGCACAACTTGCAGGACTTACAACGACACAGGTTCAAAAGCTAACCACAGATAATTTTCAAGTACTGTCCGGTAAGTCTTTAACGGGCCTTACATCGGTGCAAATGAATGCTTTGACGACAGATGAACTGCATGCACTTACCGCTACGCAACTGCGTTCATTTTCAGGGCAGCAACTTGCGGCAACGGGTGGTAATTTAGTCCTCAGTGATAATGTATTGGCGACGTCGTCTGTTCAACTGCTCACACCGCAACAAATTAGTGGTATGACCACAGCACAGATTGTAGGTTTTTCGTCCACGCAATTCTCTGCCCTGTCAGCGTCCGCGATGACCGGCTTCACGCAGAGCCAGTTAAACAATCTATCGACGGACGAAATATCAAGCTTCACCACGGTGCAGATCGCCGCGTTAACTCCATCACAAATTGGTGCGATTGGAACACTTGTCACAACTAATATCAGGACATTGGGGACTTCTAACCTTGCTATATTGTCAAACGATCAAATAAAAGGTTTAACAACTGCCCAATTTACAGCATTCACCACCGATCAAATCAACGCGTTTAATACGACAAAATTCTCTGGTGTATCGCGTGGCCAGCTTCAAGCCATTGCAGCCGCCGATTTTAACAATATTCAAACCGATAAACTCAATACGCTCTCAGCCGCTCAGGTTGGTGGTTTAACGACGGATCAGATTAATTCACTTTCCGGTTCCAATTTTGCTGCACTTTCAGCAGCAGGCGTCGTTGGTCTAACGACAGCCTTGATGAACGCCATGACAACGGCGGAGACATCAACGTTAACATCCGTGCAATTGAAAAATCTGACGGCAACGCAGCTAGGCGCACTGAATACCACGAGTTTGAATGGTCTGACGACCGCTTTGATAAACACTCTTTCTGCAACTCAATTATCGGGGCTTACGACATTACAGGTCAATAAGCTGACAACAGACAATGTGGCTGCGATATCGGGTGCCGCAGTGACCGGTTTGAAGACAAACCAAATTGCCGCATTAACAACCGCACAGCTTCAGACCCTTTCGACAACCCAACTTCGCGCCTTCTCCGGTAACCAATTCGCTGCGGCGGATGGCAGCCTGACGGCCACAGACGTGATTGCGACAACAAGTGCGGCTTCATTGACGCCGTCGCAACTCGCAGGATTGACGACAGATCAGGTAACCAGCCTATCAACAGGTCAATTCGCGTCGCTGACTATATCAGCGGTAAAGGGCTTAACCCAATCGCAATTGGCGAAAGTAACCTCGGCCCAGGTAGCCGCTTTAACGAGCGGCCAGTTAAAGTCGCTTTCAGCTACCCAGCTCGGCGCTCTGGATGCCGCCGCCTTTGGAAAGATCAGCACCGGCAACATCAGCCTTCTTACTGTTGACCAGATCAAAGGCCTGACAAGTGCCCAGGTTCATGCGCTCTCAACGGCTCAAATCAATGCTTTTGATACGTCGCGCTTCGCGTCATTGTCTAAGGTTCAGCTTGATGCCATCGCAGCTTCTGATTTTAACAAGATTGCTACGGCAAAATTACGCACCCTTACCGCCGATCAAGTCAGCTATCTTTCGTCTGACCAGATTAGCCAGCTCTCATCGGATAATTTCCGCGCGATAAAGGGTTCTAGCCTTGTCAGCCTTACGTCAGCGCAGATGTCGGCTTTAACAACGCTCGAGACATCCGCCTTGACGACCGAGCAGGTTCGTTCGATCAATGGAGCTCAGCTGGGTGGACTTAGCACCGCCAGCCTAAACGCAATTTCGACAGCATTGTTGAATTCGCTTGCGCCTTCCCAATTGGCAGGCCTCACGACAACGCAAATCAATAATCTTAAAACGGCCAATTTTGCAGCACTCTCGGGTACAGCTGTAACGGGTCTCACAACGGCACAATTGGCGGCAACCTCAGCCGACGAGGTGGGTGCCTTAACGACGGTGCAAATGCGCTCCTTGTCTGCTACACAGATTGGTGCTTTAGGCTCCGCCAATATTGGTTCGCTCAACACCTCTGCCATTAAAATCTTGTCAGCAACGCAAGTAGCTGGATTTACAACGGATCAGATCCAAGGCTTGACATCAACGCAGTTCCAAAGCCTTACGGCGCAGGGCGCCTCGGGGCTTACGACCAAGCAAATGGCCGCCTTGACCTCCGTTGAGGTAGCCAGCCTGACGACGGATCAGATCAAGTCGATGCGTGGTGCCCAATTTGGTCAAATTGTTACCGCCAATTTGAGTTCACTTAGCACATCCAATATTCGTACTTTGTCAGCAGCCCAGATCAATGGCTTTACCACAGCTCAGCTTAGCAACCTGTCAACCACCCAATTTGTGGCTTTAACCAGTGCTGCAGTGTCCGGATTGTCAACGAGCCAGATTTCGGCACTTACGACAAGTGAGGTCAATGCGCTGTCGACTGCTCAGGTTGGCGCTCTAACGGGAACCCAGATCCGGGCCTTCACGTCGGCACAGCTGGCCAAGTTAACGACAACAAATATGGCGGCTCTTTCCGCACTTCAGGTTCAGGGCTTTACCACTGATCAGATAAAATTGCTGTCAACACAACAGTTTATGTCACTTTCAACCGGTGGCATGGCTGCCTTGTCGACGAACCAGATCGCAAATCTGACCACAGGTGAATTGTCTAAACTCTCAACCACCCAGGTTCGTCTCTTCTCGGCCAATCAATTGGGTGCGATCAATGCCGCCGATATCATCCAATTGGGTACGGCTGGAATTGGAGCCATGACGGTTAGCCAAGTGAAGGGCATCTCGGTTGATCAAATGGCCCAATTGACGACGGATCAGGTGACGACCTTCAGTTCGGGTCAGCTAAAGACCTTAACGATTAGCCAAATTGGTGGACTTACCCCTGCCCAGGTGAATTCGTTGACAACCTTGCAATCGAGCTATCTCTCGGATGCCCAGAAGGCGGCTTTGACGATCGTTTAAAGTAAATTCAAGCGTAATAGGGGCCGCTATCGATCCGTTCGATAGCGGCCCCTATTTTTTGATCCGTCTGCTTTGAACGGCCTGCTCATTCAGCTTTTCATTTCCGTTTTGAACGTAATTTAGGGCGTCCAACGACCTTCATTCTCAATAGAAACGAATTGTCGTTTATTGCCCTAAAATTATTTCGGCGGCTGCCGTCTTTTGTCTCAGGGAATATTGTTCTGAATTTGGTCCCATGTGGATCAGCCTATTGATTAGGTTAGGAGGCGTAAATGAGTTTAACTCTGTCTGGTTTGACCAACTATGTGCAAGTGGGTCCGGTAACGCCTTCCAATATTTCGAAGCTGACGTCAGATACTATTGCTAGTTTGTCTTCGGCTGATATCGCGACGATTGGCTCTGAACAGATCCAATTCTTGCAGCCAACGCAGATTGGATATCTCGACTCAGTCCAAATTCAAGGCATCACGACGGCTCAAGCGCCGTATCTGTCACCTGCCGATATCGCGCAATTGAGCAGTGATCAGATCAACAATATCAGTTCCGACGTTATCGGCTCGCTGACCGCCATTCAGGTTCAGTCTTTGACAACCGGTCAATTGGCCGCAATGACAACGACGGTGATCGCGGCTCTGACCGCGGTTCAACTTGATGCGATGAATGCAACGCAGCTGCAGAGTATCGCAACGAATGAAATGTCGGCTCTGTCGACAACGGCTCTTCCAACGCTCAACCAGGATCAACTTCAGGCCTTCACGACGGATCAGATCGACGGGCTTTCAACAGATCAATTGAGCGCGCTGGTCGCTTCGGCCAATTTTAATGTTTCTGTGACCCAATTGAACGCCTTGACAAGCGATAGCATACAGGCTCTTGGCAGCACAGGCTCGGCCTTGCTTTCGCCAACCCAGATCGCCGGAATGTCGAGCGATACTTTGAATGCTTTGACTTCTGATCAGGCGGCGGCATTGAGCAGCCGTCAAGTTGCATCATTGACGACCACGCAAATTAAAAATATTGCCACGACCGTCCTCGATAATCTTTCGACGGCGGCCATTCCAGTATTATCGGCCTCACAGGTTGGTGCGCTGACCTCAGACACGGTTCCAACCTTAACGAGTGACCAGTTTGCCGTCATCACAGCAGAAGAGATCTCGAACCTAACAACCAGCGCCCTGTCGGGACTGGCTCAGGGCCATATCGCCAATTTGTTGACCAGCCAATTGGCCGGTTTGACATCGGATCAGATTTCTTCGTTGAGCACAGACCAGATTTTAGCTTTGGGCTCGCAGGCGATCAGCAATTTGGCGGCGCGGCAGACGGCTGGCCTTACATCGGCGCAGGTGCCGGTATTGGCGGCGTCTCAAATTTCATCCTTCACGCCATCGCAGGTTCAGTCTTTCAGCTCCAGCGTTATTCAAAATCTTACGCCATCTCAGGTGTCCGCTATTACCTCGGACCAGTTGAATAGCTTCCTAACAACGCAGCTATCGGCCTTTACATCCGATCAGATTGCCGGCCTGACACCGGCTGCTTTCGGCGGCATTACGCCGTCGCAACTTGCTAAATTGTCGTCAAGCCAGGTCAACTCGTTGACCTATTCCGAGGTTCAGCAGCTGAATTCAGCCCAAGCCGCTGGAATGACATCGACGCAGCTCGCCAATATTAGCAGCGTTCAGCTTCGCGCCTTAACGTCTGCGGCGTTTACCGGATTCTCGGCAAACCAGATTTCAAAAATCGCATCCAATCAATTTGCTGTCCTGACGGATGGTGAATTTAGCGCTTTGACGTCGGCCCAATTGACCGGCATTTCAACGAATGATCTCTCGCAGATCTCGGGCACTCAGATTGGCTTGATTGCCACGAGCGTCATTTCCGCTCTTTCGACGGGTCAAGCCGCCGCTTTGAGCTCGGATCAGACCGCTCGCTTTACAAATGATCAAGTTCTTTCGCTGAATTCGAAGCAAGTCACCGCGCTATCGACCAGTGTCGCGGGATCGCTGACAAACGCCGTTATACAGGCACTTACCAGCACTCAAGTGAAGGGCTTTACCTCTTCCCAGATCAACGCCTTGTCCCAATCCGATTTCCGGTTTGCGGCTTTGAACACGGATCAGCTTAATGCATTGTCGACGGATGCCGTTTCTGGTGTCCAGGCCTCTGCACTTGGCGCCATTTCGACCGCTCAGTTCAATGCGCTGACGACGTCCGCTGTTAATATTCTTTCGTCCGCACAATTGGGCTCGCTCACCGCGGATCAGGCCAAGGGAATCGCAACGTCCGAGATCGCCGCGATTTCGACCAGCTCGATTAAGGGTCTTTCACTATCGGCCATCGGTGCATTGGGTACGACGCAGGTCGCAACCCTGACATCGAGCCAATTTAATGCGTTGTCGACGGATCAGATCCAGGGTCTGACCTCGACCGAAATCGGCGCATTGACCAATACGGTCGTCTCAAGTTTGACAACCACGCAGATTAAAGCTCTGACCGCCGATAATGTTGCAGGGCTTTCCACGACCCAGGTCTCCCAGCTTTCGGCTACGAAGGTTTCCGCTCTTACAACCTCTGCCGTTAGTGGTTTAACAACGTCACAAGTAGCTGCATTGTCCTCATCTCAGGTCAATGCGCTTTCAACAAGCGTCTTCGCAAGCCTCACTTCGACCGAAATCAACAGCTTGACGACGACCGTCATTGCTAACCTTTCAACGACGCAGGTTGCGACTCTGTCGTCTGATCAGGCTTCTGGTCTTTCGACTGGCCAGATCGCTGTGTTGTCAGCCGCTAATGCCGCCAAGCTGACCACCGCGGTTGTGGGTAGCTTGACGTCGGATCAGATTGGTACCTTGTCGTCGAGCCAGGTAAACAGCCTCAATTCGGCCCAGATCAACAGTCTGACATCCGCTGAATTGACCGGTCTGCAGACGACAGCGATTGCTAATTTGACAACGGATAGGGTGAAATTACTGACATCCGCTCAGGTAGCCGGTTTCGGTGCAAGTCAAATTGGATCCTTTACGCCAGGCTTGAATGTTTCGGCGTTGCAGACATCCGTTGTTGCTAATTTGACGTCGACCCAGCTCGGTGGTTTGACATCCGGCGAAGTCAATGCGCTAAATTCGGTGCAAGTTGCTAGCTTGACGTCAACCGAAATTTCGAGCCTCACGACGACGGTTGTCAATAATCTTTCCGGCACCCAGTTGAAACTTCTGACATCGGCTCAGGCCGGCGGTCTTCAGTCGTCGCAGATTTCAGCATTAGCGACATCCACATTGTCGTTAATGACAACGAATACGCTCAATAGCCTTTCAACATCGCAAGTAGCTTCTTTGGGCTCCGACCAGGTTAATGCCTTGACAACGACGCAGGCAAACAACCTCACATCGGATCAAGTGAACGCTCTTTCTTCGACCGACATCAAAAATCTGTCGTTGCTGAATGTGGCCTCGCTGACGACGACGGTGACGAATGCCCTGACAACCGACCTCGTCGCTGTCTTGACATCAGCTCAGCTGAATGCGCTAACCTCGACGGAAGTGAATAGCTTGACGTCGGCCGAAATTTCGAGCCTTGCAACGCTTGCTGTTAATAATATCAGCGGCAACCAATTGAAATTGCTGACGTCTGTTCAAGCAGCTGGACTCCAGTCCACGCAAATGGCTGCCTTGGCAACATCAACGATTGCGTCGATGACGACGTCGGCGCTGAGTAGCCTTGCGACGCTGCAGGTCGCCTCATTGAACTCCGATCAGGTTAATGCACTCACGACGACGCAGGCAAATAGCCTTACGTCGGATCAAGTAAACGCCCTTTCAACGACCGATATCAAAAATCTGTCGCTTAAAAATGTTGCCGCTCTTACGACAACAGCGGTTAAGGCGCTCACGACAAATCTCAGTGCCGTTCTTACCTCTGGCCAGGTCAATGCGTTGACATCTGCGGAGGTCAATAGCCTTACCTCGGATCAGCTTGCGAGCCTTTCGACGACGGTGATCAACAATCTCAGCGCCAACCAGCTGAAACTGCTCACCTCGGCGCAGGCCGCAGGTCTTCAGTCCGCTCAGATTGCCGCCTTGGCGACGTCGACCATTGCCTCGCTAACAACCACCGCGCTCAGCAACCTCGCAACGCTTCAAGTTGCAGCGCTGAACTCGGACCAGGTCAATGCGTTGACAACGACGCAGGCGAATAGCCTGACGTCCGATCAGGTTAATGCCCTGTCGACGACCGACATTAAGAACATGTCCGTCAATAATATCGCTGCTTTGACGACAACGGCCATTAAGGCACTTACGACGAAACTCAGCGCCGTTCTGACGTCAACTCAGGTCAATGCCCTCACATCGAATGAAGTCAATGGCTTAAAGTCGGATCAAATTTCTAGCCTCTCGACGACGGTGGTCAATAATCTCAGCGCCACTCAGCTGAAATTGCTCACCTCGGCGCAGGCCGCTGGCCTTCAATCCTCTCAGGTTGCTGCTTTGGCAAC